>OKOX01000009.1_pt1 | contig 212685 bp, 189 predicted proteins | sample 1614201 | NCBI WGS metagenome assembly OKOX01 (sample SAMN04436913, study PRJEB24849) | human gut metagenome | biome: human gut; feature: NICU; material: stool | host: Homo sapiens | place: USA: Saint Louis, MO | collected 2012-05-21 | reverse complement strand
AGGCTTGCGCCCATTGTGCAATATTCCCCACTGCTGCCTCCCGTAGGAGTCTGGACCGTGTCTCAGTTCCAGTGTGGCTGGTCATCCTCTCAGACCAGCTAGGGATCGTCGCCTAGGTGAGCCGTTACCCCACCTACTAGCTAATCCCATCTGGGCACATCCGATGGCAAGAGGCCCGAAGGTCCCCCTCTTTGGTCCGAAGACGTTATGCGGTATTAGCTACCGTTTCCAGTAGTTATCCCCCTCCATCGGGCAGTTTCCCAGACATTACTCACCCGTCCGCCACTCGTCAGCAAAGAAGCAAGCTTCTTCCTGCTACCGTTCGACTTGCATGTGTTAGGCCTGCCGCCAGCGTTCAATCTGAGCCATGATCAAACTCTTCAATTTAAGTTTGATGCTCTTAGAATTAAACTTTCGTAATGAATTACGTGTTCACTCTTTGAGACTTGGTATTCATTTTTCGTCCGAGGACGTTAAGAATCCATGTCACTTTGAGTGCCCACACAGATTGTCTGATAAATTGTTAAAGAGCAGTTGCGACGCGCTTTAGCGCTCTGTCGCGAGGTGGCGTATATTACGCTTTCCTCTTTCAGAGTCAACCCTTTTTTCAGGGCTTTCTCTTTCAACCCGGCGGCGTGTTTGCCGTTGCTCCGTGTCGATGGAGGCGCATTATAGGGAGTTCTCCGGACCTGACAAGGGGAAATTTAAAATAATTTACTGTTCGCACTTTTTTTCACCAAAGCGGCTGTAAATGTGCCATTTATTGCGCTATCTGCCGTTTTAACCACCGGATCTTATCCCTGGATGGCATACTAGGCCGGTAAAGAGAAGACAGGAAATCGACTATGCCTTTAAGCGCACAACAGCTGGCCGCACAAAAGAATATCTCCTGGGTGCTTGCCGGGAAACTCGCGCAGAAAATTCTCGCGGGAGATTACCCGCCGGAAAGCATCCTTCCCGGTGAGATAGAGCTTGGCGAACAGTTCGGGGTGAGCCGCACCGCCGTTCGCGAAGCCGTAAAGACCCTCACAGCCAAAGGTATGGTACTGCCAAGGCCACGCATTGGTACCCGGGTCATGCCCAGAAGCAGCTGGAACTTTCTCGATAAGGAGCTCCTCGCCTGGTGGATGACGGAAAGTAACTTTAATGAGGTCGTCGATCACTTCCTTATTATGCGCAGCAGCCTCGAACCGCAGGCCTGCATGCTGGCGGCGGTAAACGGCAGCGTCGAACAGAAGACGCGCCTCAATACGCTCATGGAAGAGATGGTTCTGTTGAAGAGTGATTTCGATCGCCAGCGCTGGATTGAGGTCGACATGGCCTGGCATGAACACATCTATATCATGAGCGGCAATCCTTTTCTCAGCGCCTTCGCCGCCCTGTTTAACTCGGTTTATCAATCCTACTTTTCAGCAATCACCAATAATGAAGTGATAAAGCTGGATCTGCACCAGGCCATCGTGGATGCCATCCGGCAGGGTGACGGCGAGCAGGCCCGTCAGGCCAGCCGGGCGTTGCTGGATGCGCCCAATGCCCAGGCGATGAAATAGATGAGTAAGAAAGCGCACAGTATGGCGGGCCTGCCGTGGATCGCCGCCATGGCCTTCTTTATGCAGGCGCTTGACGCCACCATCCTCAATACCGCGCTCCCGGCGATTGCCACCAGCCTTAACCGCTCGCCGCTGGCCATGCAGTCGGCGATTATCAGCTACACGCTAACGGTGGCGATGCTGATCCCGGTAAGCGGCTGGCTGGCGGACCGCTTCGGCACCCGGCGGGTGTTTATGACTGCCGTCAGCCTGTTTACCTTAGGCTCACTGGCCTGCGCCCTCTCCACTTCGCTGCCGGAACTGGTGATATTCCGCATTATTCAGGGGATCGGCGGGGCAATGATGATGCCCGTCGCCCGCCTGGCGCTGCTGCGCGCCTATCCGCGCAGCGAACTGCTGCCGGTACTTAACTTCGTCACCATGCCCGGCCTGGTTGGCCCGATTCTGGGGCCTGTGCTCGGCGGGGTTCTGGTGACCTGGGCCAGCTGGCACTGGATTTTCCTGATTAATATTCCGATAGGCGTCGCCGGCCTGCTTTACGCCCGCAAATATATGCCCAACTTCACCACGCCACGGCGCGGCTTCGATATGACGGGGTTTCTGCTGTTCGGCCTGAGTCTGGTGCTGTTCTCCAGCGGCATGGAGCTGTTTGGCGAGAAGATAGTCTCAACCTGGCTGGCGATAGGCATCATCGTCATCAGCCTGATCCTGCTGATGGCCTACATCCGCCACGCCCGCAGGCACCCCACGCCGCTGATTGCCCTGCCGCTGTTTAAGACCCGCACCTTCTCCGTCGGCATCGCCGGCAACCTGGCGACGCGCCTCGGCACCGGCTGCGTGCCGTTTCTGATGCCGCTGATGCTGCAGGTAGGATTTGGCTATCCGGCGCTGATCGCCGGCTGCATGATGGCGCCGACGGCGGTGGGCTCGATTATTGCGAAATCGACGGTAACGCAGGTGCTGCGCTGGTTCGGCTACCGACGGACGCTGGTCGGGGTCACAATCTTTATCGGCCTGATGATTGCCCAGTTTTCACTGCAGTCGCCGTCGATGCCGGTATGGATGCTGATCCTGCCCCTGTTTGTGCTGGGCATGGCGATGTCTACCCAGTTCACGGCAATGAACACCATAACGCTTGCCGACCTGACGGATGAAACCGCCAGCAGCGGAAACAGCATGCTGGCCGTTACCCAGCAGCTCTCCATCAGCTTAGGCGTCGCGGTCAGCGCCGCCGTCCTGCGCGTTTATGAGGGCATTGAGGGCAGCACTACCGTCGAACAGTTCCACTACACCTTTATTACGATGGGTGCGATAACCGTGGTGTCCGCGCTGATGTTTATGCTGCTCAGACATAAAGATGGCCGCAACCTGATCAAGGAGCGGCATAAGAAAGGTTAAGCGGAGCCGCGGATCACCAGCTCAGGCGTCAGCTGCACCCGCTGCTGAGCCTGCCCGGGCTGGGCCATACGGTGGATCAGCACATCGATGGCCAGCTCGCCCAGCTCGTCCTTCGGCTGATGCACGGTGGTCAGCGGCGGCGTCATATAGCGCGCCAGCTCAATATCGTCATAGCCAACCACCGCCACATCTTCGGGAATGCGTAATCCGGCCTGATAGAGCGCCTGATAGGCGCCGACCGCCATCGCATCGTTGCCGATAAAGACCGCCTGCGGCCGCTCGGGATGCGCCAGCAGCGCCTGCATCGCCCGCAGACCACCGCCGAACTCAAAGTCGCTGATGACGGTATAGCCCTCATCCACAACAATCCCCGCCCGCGCCATTGCCCGCTGATAGCCTTCCAGACGCAGCCGGGCAGGTGTCTTATCCAGCGGTCCCGCGATACAGGCGATGCGGGTATAGCCTTTATCAAGCAGGTACTGCGTCGCCATATCGCCCCCGAGCAGGGAGTTATCCTGAATAATGTCGCTGTCGCCGTCGAACGGCGCCCAGTCCATCATCACCGTCGGAATGGAGGGATAGCGCTGGACGATTTCCGCCGACGGCTGGTGCGTTTCGGTACACAGCAGCAGCAGGCCGTCGACGCGCTTTTGCATCAGGGTCTCAAGATTGCGGTTCATCCGCTGCTCGTCGCCCTCGGTATTGCACAGCACCAGGCTATAGCCGCGCTCAAAGCAGCTGCGCTCGACGCCGCGCACCAGCTCCGAATAAAACGGGTTGGTACTGGCGGTGATCAGCATCCCGATGGTGCGGGTCTGATTGAGCTTGAGGCTGCGCGCCAGCGCGGAGGGCGCGTAGTTGAGGCTTTTTATCGCCGCATCCACCTTTTCGGTAATGGCTTCGCTGACGAACCGGTCTTTATTAATGACGTGTGAGACCGTTGAGGTGGAAACGCCCGCCAGGCGGGCAACATCCTTCATGGTAGCCAAGCATTACCCCTGCTGAGCGAGAAAATCGTCAATCTCGTTGCGCCACGGTACGGAAGGCTGGGCGCCCTTGCGGGTAACCGCAATGGCCGCCGCCGCGTGCGCGAAGCGAATAGCCTGCGCCAGCGGGTTACCTTCCAGCAGGGCGGTCATCAGCGCGCCGTTGAAGGTATCGCCGGCGGCAATGGTATCTACGGCCTGCACTTTAAAGCCGGGCACGCGCTGGCCTTTGCCCTGCTCGCTCGCCCAGACGCCGCGGCTGCCGAGGGTGACGATTACCGTAGCGATGCCCTTATCGTGCAGCGCCTGTGCCGCCTTCGCCGCATCCTCATCGCTCTCAATGTGGATCCCGGTCAGCTTTTCGGCCTCGGTTTCATTCGGCGTAATAATATCCACCAGCGACAGCAGTTCATCCGGAAGTTCGCGGGCCGGCGCCGGGTTCAGCGCAACCCGCGTATTATTGTCGTGGGCAATTTTTGCCGCCGCCAGCACGCTCTCCAGCGGCGATTCCAGCTGCATCAGCAAAGCGTCGGCATCGGCAATGCGCGCCGCCTGGTCACTGACCAGCGCGGTAGAGAGCGCCGCATTTGCGCCAGCGTGAATACCGATAACATTCTCCCCTTCGCCGTTAACGAAGATCAGCGCCACGCCGGTCGACTCGCCGGCAATTTCGCTGACCGGCGCAATATCAATATTGTCGCTCGCCAGCTGCCTGCGCACCCGCTCGCCGGTATCGTCATCGCCGGTGCAGGCGATAAAAGCAATATTGGCTCCGCTGCGCCCGGCGGCCACCGCCTGATTCGCGCCTTTACCGCCAAAGGCCACCTGATACTGGCTGCCGGTAACGGTTTCGCCCGGACGCGGGAAATCTTCAAGGTTGAGAATGTGATCGGCATTGATGCTGCCAAGGACGACGAGTTTTTTTGTGCTTTTCATAACATGCCTATTCGGTAAAGAGCGCCACCGGGAACCCGGTGGCGCGTGCCACACTTTTCTTTTACGTTGTCCCCTCAGGCTCTTGCTGGCCTGAATCGGTGATGACTTATTGCTTGATGACCAGCTTCAGGTCAACGGGGTATTTGGCCTGAACCTTCTCACCTTTCAGCAGCTTATCGGCAACCTCAACGCCCTGGATGCCAATTTGTTCCGGCAGCTGTGCAACAGTCGCTGCCAGTTTGCCATCATTTACTGCCTTTTCGCCATCCGGCGTGCCGTCAAAACCAACCACCATCACGTCAGATTTGCCTGCGGTCTGCAGCGCGCGCAGGGCGCCGAGCGCCATTTCATCATTTTGTGCGAATACGGCCTGCACGTCCGGATGGGCGGTCAGCAGGTTCTGCATAACGTTCAAACCCTTGGTACGGTCAAAGTCGGCCGGCTGGCTGGCGAGGACGTTAAATTTATGCGCCGCCACGGCCTGCTGGAAGCCCTCGCCGCGCTCGCGGGCGGCGGAGGTCCCGGCAATGCCCTGCAGCTCAATCACCTTCGCGCCTTCGCCGGCTTTCTTCGCGATGTAGTCGCCGGCGATTTTGCCGCCCAGCACGTTATCAGAGGCGATGTGGCTCACCACCTCGCCTTTAGAGGCCTGGCGGTCGAGGGTAATAACCGGGATTTTGGCCTGGTTAGCCATTTTCACCGCATTGCCCACCGCGTCGGAGTCGGTCGGGTTGATCAGCATCACCTTGGTGCCGCGCACAGTCAGATCCTGCACGTTCGCCAGCTCTTTCGCCGGGTTGTTCTGCGAGTCCAGCACCACCAGGTTGTAGCCCAGCTTATTGGCTTCTTTCTGCGCGCCGTCCTTCAGGGAAACGAAGAACGGGTTATTGAGGGTGGAGACGACCAGCGCAATGGTGTCTTTCGCCATCGCGTTTGCACTTACGGTGGCGCTCAGTGCCACGGCGGAAACCAGGGTAGCCAGTTTTTTCATGTTCATATCGGAGAGATCCTGTTTGTGTCAGTTATTACTGCTTTTTGTTGTCCACCAGCACCGCCAGCAATATCACCACCGCTTTGACGATCATCTGGTAGTAGGAAGAAACACCTAACAAATTCAAACCATTATTAAGGAATCCGAGAATTAATGCGCCGATCAGGGTCCCAACAATGCGACCTTTACCGCCCGCCAGGCTGGTGCCGCCGAGCACCACCGCCGCGATAGCGTCCAGCTCGTAGCCGGTACCGGCGGTCGGCTGGGCAGAAGAGAGGCGCGCCACTTCAATGATGCCCGCCAGCGCTGACAGCAGACCGCACAGAGAGTAGACGATGACTTTGACTTTATCGACGCTGATGCCGGAGAGGCGGGTCGCCGCTTCGTTACCGCCCAGGGCGTAGATGTAGCGGCCCAGGCGGGTGTGGTGCAGCATGTACCACGCCGCGAGGAACACAATCGCCATCAGCCACACCGGCGTTGGAATACCCAGCGGGCGGCCGATGCCGAACCAGCCGAACAGATCGGCGTTGTCGGTAAAGCCGGTGCTCATCGGACTGCCGTTGGTGTAGACCATGGTGACGCCGCGCAGCAGCAGCATCATCACCAGGGTGGCGATAAAGGCCTGTACCCGGCCCTTGGCGACAATGACGCCGGTGACGGCGCCGATGGCCGCGCCCAGGGCAAGCGCGGCGGCGACCGCGACGAGGGCATTAACCTCAATGCCGACCAGCGACGCGGCGACCGCGCCGGTCAGGGCCAGCAGGGAACCGACGGACAGATCGATTCCCGAGGTCAGAATAACCAGCGTCATCCCCACCGCCATAATGGCGTTTACCGAGGTCTGCTGCAGGATGTTGAACAGGTTATTGACGGTAAAAAAGTTGGGGCTAAGGGTAGAGACGATGGCGATCAGCACCAGCAGCGCAATCAGCGATTTTTGCTCCATTAGCCACGCTTTGGTGAAGTAGCGGCGCCCGGAAACGGCCTGGGTAGTCATCTTTTTTACTCCTGATTCACGCGATTAAGCTTACCTACGGCGGCAGCCATCAAGACTTCCTGAGTGGCCTGCTCGCGGGTGAACTCTCCGCCGAGATGCCCTTCGTGCATCACCATGATGCGATCGCTCATGCCCAGCACTTCCGGCATCTCAGAAGAGACGAGAATGATGCTCAGGCCGTCGGCTTTAAATTTGTTGATCAGCTGATAAATCTCTTTCTTGGCGCCCACGTCCACGCCGCGGGTCGGCTCGTCGAGGATCAGCACTTTTGGCCGGGTCATCAGACCGCGGGCGATAGCCACCTTCTGCTGGTTACCGCCGGAGAGCAGGCCGATAGCCTGATCCATCGACGGCGTTTTGACATTGAACAGGCGAATAAAGTCGCCCACCGCCTCCTGCTCTTCGCCGTGCTTCACGCTGCCATCGGCGCGGCTGAAGTAGCGCAGCGCGGTCAGGGACATGTTTTCTTTCACCGACATGCCGAGCACCAGCCCGTCGCGCTTGCGGTCCTCCGAGATATAAACGATGCCGTTGGCCAGCCCGTCCTGCGGTGATTTAGCGACAACTTCGTGGCCGTCGAGGGTCACGTAACCGCTGCTGCGCGGCAGCGCGCCGTACAGCACCTTCATTAATTCAGTACGCCCGGCGCCCATCAGCCCGGCGACGCCGAGGATCTCGCCTTTGCGCAGGGTAAAGCTGATGTTTTCGACGCCGGAGCCGCAGAGGTTATCGACCTTCAGGCGGATCTCACCCGGCGCTTTATCCAGGTGCGGGTACTGGTCTTCGAGCTTACGCCCAACCATCATCTCAATCAGCGAATCTTCGGTGAGGGTGGCGACTTCGCGCTCGGCGATAAACTGGCCGTCGCGAAAGACCGTCACGTCATCGCAGATCTCAAAAATCTCTTTCATGCGGTGGGAGATATAGACGATGCCGCGGCCCTGGGACTTCAGTTCGCGGATCACCCGGAACAGGGACTCGGTTTCGGTATCGGTCAGGGCGTCCGTCGGCTCATCCATAATGATGACCTTCGATTCAAAGCTCAGGACTTTGGCAATTTCCACCATCTGCTGATCGCCGATGGAGAGCTCGCCCACCAGCCGGTCGCTCTTAAAGCGCAGGTTCAGCTTCGCCAGCAGCCGGTCGGCCTCGGCGTACATGGTTTTCCAGTCGATTTTGCCGAAGCGGTTAACGAACTCGCGGCCGAGAAAGATGTTTTCGGCGATGGAGAGCTGCGGAATAAGGTTCAGCTCCTGGTGGATGATGCCGATGCCGGCTTCCTGGGAGGATTTGGGGCCGCTAAAGGCGGTCTCCTTGCCGAGCCACAGCAGAGAGCCGGCGTCCTTACTGTAGATGCCGGTCAGCACTTTCATCATCGTCGATTTACCGGCGCCGTTCTCGCCGACCAGCGCCATTACGCGCCCGCCATAGACGTTCAGCGACGCGCCGGAGAGGGCCTTTACGCCCGGGAACGATTTATCGATCCCCTTAAGTTGCAGTAGTGCGTCCATATCGGCCTCAGAAGGTCACGCCGGCGCAGAGGATAATGTTCGCATACGCAGAGCACTCTCCGCTGCGGATCACCGCCCGGCTGTCTGCGGTTTGCTGTTTGAACTGCTCGTGGGTGGTGTAGTGGATCTCAATGGTGTTTCCCTGGCGCTGCTGCAATTGTTCAAGATGGGTAAGCAATGCGGCGTGAAGCTGCGGGTTATGAATTTCAATTTCCGCGGCGAGAATAGCCGATTCAACCTGCATTTCCGCGGTGACCACCTCCAGCACCTGCATAAAGGAGGGCACTCCCTGGGTCAGCGCCATATCAATGCGCTGCGTGCTGTCAGGGATCGGCAGACCCGCATCACAGACCACCAGCGTATCGGTATGCCCGAGTCTGGAAATGACCGAGGAAATATCAGCGTTAAGAACCGTACCTTTCTTCATCTTCTGCTCCACTGGCGAAACGTTTCGCTTGCTGCAGATTATGGCGAATAGCGGCAAGAAAACCATCACGGCATTGCAGAATTGTGATCGCGGTAGAAACGTTTCGATATCAAGACAAAACGGTACCAAAAGTACCGTTTTTAGCCCCTGCGCCCTCTCCCTGTGGGAGAGGGCCGGGGTGAGGGCAGCAGACCTTAAATCTCGACCTGGGTCCCCAGCTCAATCACCCGGTTAGGCGGGATTTCAAACTGATCCGGGGCGCGCAGGGCGTTGCGCTGCAGCAGCAGGAAGAGCTTGCCGCGCAGACGCAGATACCAGGGCCGCCCTTCGCCAATAATCAGCGACTCGTGGGACATGAAGAACGAAGTTTCCATCATCCGGCAGCTCAGGCCCTCAAGCCCGCAGCGGTGGAACACCTCTTCCACGTTCGGCGTTTCGCGCCAGCCGTAGCTGGCGACAACCCGCCAGAACGACGGCGACAGCTGCTCAATCTGCACCCGGCGGACGTTGTGCACATAGGGCGCGTCCTCGGTGCGCAGGGTCAGCAGAATAACGCGCTCGTGCAGCACCTTGTTGTGCTTGAGGTTATGCAGCATGGCAAACGGAATGACGTTCAGTGCCCGGGACATAAAGACCGCCGTACCCGGCACGCGCACCGGCGGCGACTTCTCCAGCGAAGCAATCATCGCCTCCAGCGAATTGCCGTGCTCGTGCATCCGGCGCAGCAGGCGGAAGCGTTCGCTCTTCCAGGTGGTCATGATCATAAACATCACGAACCCAAGGCTCAGCGGCAGCCAGCCGCCGGAGAGCAGCTTGTCGAGGTTAGCCGAAAACAGCGGCACGTCCACGCAGAGGAAGGCAATCAGCAGCAGGCCGACGACATACTTACTCCAGTGCCAGTTTTTGCGCGCCACGGTCGAGAACAAAATGGTGGTCAGCACCATGGTGCCGGTCACCGCAATACCGTAGGCCGCCGCCAGATTGCTGGAGTGTTCGAAGCTGACAATCACGATCACCACCGCCACGTACAGCAGCCAGTTAATGAACGGGATGTAGATCTGCCCGGACTCCATCTCCGAGGTGTGAATAATGCGCATCGGCGACAGATAGCCCAGGCGCACCGCCTGGCGGGTCAGCGAGAAGACGCCGGAGATAACCGCCTGCGAAGCGATAACCGTCGCCAGCGCGGCGAGGATCAGCAGCGGGATCAGCGCCCAGTCCGGCGCCAGCAGGAAGAACGGGTTCTTAATCGCCTCCGGATGCTTGAGCAGCAGCGCCCCCTGGCCGAAGTAGTTCAGCACCAGCGACGGCAGCACCACGAAGAACCACGCCACGCGAATCGGCAGCTTGCCGAAGTGGCCCATATCTGCATACAGCGCCTCAACGCCGGTGATGGAGAGCACGACGGCCCCCAGCGCCACGAAGGAGACGGCCTTATATTCGAGGAAGAAGTTCATCGCCCAGTACGGGTTAAGCGCCTGCAGCACTTCCGGGTTGGCGATAATGCTGCGCAGCCCAAGACCGGCCAGCAGCAGGAACCAGATGAGCATGATCGGCGCAAACAGTTTGCCGACCATTCCGGTGCCGTGCTTCTGGATCATAAACAGCAGGGTGAGGACGACGATGGATATCGGTACTATCCACGAATCGAGCTGGGGCGCGACTATTTCAAGTCCCTCAATGGCCGACATCACCGAAATGGCCGGCGTAATGACCACTTCGCCATAAAAGAAGCTGCCGCCTATCAGCCCGAGGATCACCAGCGTTGAGGTGACCCGCGCCGAGGTGTTGCGCCCGGCCAGCGACATCAGCGTCAAAATCCCGCCCTCGCCGGCGTTGTCCGCGCGCATCACGAAGGTGATGTACTTAAGAGAAACGGTAAATATCAGCAGCCACAGTATCAGCGACAGAAAGCCAAACACGGCATCTCTTTCCACGCCAAAGCCAAACTGTCCCGACAGACACTCGCGAAGCGTATAGAGGGGACTGGTCCCGATATCACCATACACCACGCCAATTGCCGCAAGGGTAACTGCCGGTAATGATTGCTTATTATCAGTGCTCATAGACTCGTCTTTCGTTTAATAAGACAAATGTGACCCTGATCCCTGGACCCACAAAAAGCGCACAGTATGCACGATTCATCACAAAATCGTACTCTAAAATGAAGAGGGATTAACCTTGCTCAAAGAAAGTAGTATCGCTTATCGCGCTGTTATCCTCTAATAGCAAACGGCTATAATCCGTTGAAAGCCGGACAGATAGCGAAAGGACACCCCTCAATTATGGCCCAATCACACTTATTAGCAGAAAGAATTTCCCGCCTGAGCGCCGCGCTGGAGAAGGGGCTTTTTGAGCGCAGCCACGCCATTCGCCTCTGCCTGCTGGCGGCGCTGAGCGGCGAGAGCGTGTTTCTGCTCGGCCCTCCGGGCATTGCTAAAAGCCTGATCGCCCGCCGCATCAAATTCGCCTTCCGCAGCGCCCGCGCCTTTGAGTACCTGATGACCCGTTTCTCAACGCCGGAAGAGGTGTTCGGTCCGCTCTCAATTCAGGCGCTGAAGGATGAAGGCCGCTACGAGCGCCTTACCGCCGGCTATCTGCCGGAAGCAGAAATCGTCTTTCTCGACGAGATCTGGAAAGCGGGGCCGGCCATTCTGAATACCCTGCTGACGGCCATTAACGAACGCAGCTTCCGCAACGGCGCAAGCGAAGAGAAAATCCCGATGCGCCTGCTGGTCACCGCCTCCAACGAACTGCCGGAAGCGGACAGCAGCCTGGAGGCGCTGTATGACCGGATGCTGATCCGCCTGTGGCTGGATAAAGTGCAGGAGAAGGGCAATTTTCGCTCCCTGCTGGTCAGCCAGCAGGACGAGAAAGCCAACCCGGTGCCGGAAAGTCTGCAGGTCAGCGACGAAGAGTTTACCCAGTGGCAGACGGCGATTGGCGCCGTCACGCTATCGGACAGCGTCTTTGAGCTTATCTACCAGCTGCGCCAGCAGCTGGAAGCGCTGCCGGATGCGCCCTACGTATCGGACAGGCGCTGGAAAAAGGCCGTCCGCCTGCTGCAGGCCTGCGCCTTCTTCAGCGGTCGCGATGCGATCGCGCCCATCGATCTGATCCTGCTGAAAGACTGCCTGTGGCACGATGCTAAGAGCCTGAATCTGATGCACAACCAGCTCGAAATATTGATGACCGGTCACGCATGGCAGCAGCAGGCGATGTTAACCCGGCTCGGCAATATTACCCAGCACCGCCTGCAGCTTCAGCAGCAGCAAAGCGATAAAACCGCGCTGAAGGTCACCCGCCTCGGCGGCATGTTCAGCCGCCGCCCGCACTATCAGCTTCCGGAAGAGGTGCAGGAGCCGGTGCTGACGTTACTCTTGCAGCAGCCGCTGAAGCTCCACGATATGAACGTCGTTCACGTTGCGATTGAGCGCCCGGCGCTGGCGCAGTGGCTGGAGAAAGGCGGTGAAATACGCGGCAAGCTCAACGGCATCGGCTTTGCCCAGGTGCTGAATATGGAGGTCGATCAGGCCCAGCATCTGGTGGTGCGCGACGTCAGCCTGCAGGGATCCCGGCTGGCGCTGCCCGGCACCGAAGCGCCGGAAAATATGCCCGACGAAGTAAAGCAGCAGCTCGACGCCCTGCTGGAAGAGTGGCACCAGCAGCACAACCGCTTTAGCGAACAGCAGAAGTGCCTGTTTATTCACAGCGACTGGCTGGGGCGAATTGAAGCCAGCCTGCAGGACGTCGGCGCCCAGATCAAACAGGCGCGCCAGTAATGCTGACCCTTGACACGCTGAACGTGATGCTGGCCGTCAGCGAAGAGGGCCTGATCGAAGAGACGATCGTTACCCTGCTGGCCTCCCCCCAGTTGGTCGGTTTTTTTAAAAAATTCCCGCGGCTGAAAAACGCGCTGGCGGAAGATCTTCCCCGCTGGCGCAGCGCGCTGAAGGCCCGCTTCCGGGAAACCCACGTCCCGCAGGAGTTAAGCGATGAGGTTGCCTGCTACCAGAAGAACCTCACGCTCTCAACCTCGCAGTTTATTATTCAGCTGCCGCAGATCCTCGCCCAGCTTGACCGCGTCCGCTCGCCTTTTGCCGCGCAGGCGCAGCAGCTGGTCAGCAGCAATCCCCGCTTTACCGCCGCCCTGCACACGCTCTTTCTGCAGCGCTGGCGCCTGAGCCTGGTGGTGCAGGCCACCAGCCTCAACCAGCAGCTTCTGGACGACGAGCGCGAGCAGCTGCTGAGCGAAGTGCAGGAGCGCCTGACCCTCAGCGGCCACCTGGAGCCGCTGCTGGTGGAGAATGATACCGCCGCCGGACGGCTGTGGGACATGAGCGAGGGCCAGCTCAGGCGCGGCGACTGGCGGCTTATCGTTAAATACGGCGATTTTCTCAGCGATCAGCCGGAGCTTATCCAGCTGGCGGAGCAGCTTGGCCGATCCCGGGAGGCGAAGTCGGTGCCGAAAAAAGACATGCCGATGGAGACCTTCCGCGCGCTGGTGCGCGAGCCCTCCACCGTGCCGGAGCAGGTCGACGGCCTGCAGCAGAGCGACGATATTCTGCGCCTGCTGCCGGCGGAGCTGGCGACGCTCGGCATCAGCGAGCTGGAGTATGAGTTCTACCGCCGGCTTGTGGAGAAGCAGCTGCTGACCTACCGCCTGCACGGCGACGCCTGGCGGGAAAAAATCAGCGAGCGTCCGGTAGTGCATCAGGACGTCGATGAACAGCCGCGCGGGCCGTTCGTGGTCTGCGTGGATACCTCCGGTTCAATGGGCGGCTTTAACGAGCAGTGCGCCAAGGCCTTCTGCCTGGCGCTGATGCGGGTGGCGCTGGCGGACAACCGCCGCTGCTTTATTATGCTCTTCGCCAGCGAGGTGGTGAGCTATGAGCTGACCGGGGCGCAGGGGCTTGAGCAGGCGATCCGATTTCTCAGCCAGCGCTTTCGCGGCGGCACCGATATGGCGAAATGCCTGCGGGCGGTGCTCGAAAGGCTGCAGGAGCCGGCGTGGGCCGATGCCGACGCGGTGGTGATCTCGGACTTTATCGCCCAGCGGCTGCCGGACGAGGTGGTCAGTAAAGTGGGAGAACTACAGCGCAGACACCAGCACCGCTTTCACGCCGTGGCGATGTCAAAGCACGGTAAGCCCGGGATCATGCGCATCTTCGATCATATCTGGCGCTTCGATACCGGGCTGCGCAGCAGACTGCTGCGCCGCTGGAAGCGCTAATTAAAGCAGGGCGCTGACGCTGTCGCGCACCTGCTGCGGCCACACGCCGCACTGCACCTGGCCGATATGCGGTAGCTGCAGCAGCAGCATGGTCAGGCGCGACTGGCCGATACCGCCGCCGATGGTCTGCGGCATTTCGCCGGCCAGCAGGGCCTGGTGCCACGTCAGCGCGAGGCGGTCTTCATCGCCGGTCAGCGCCAGCTGACGCTTCAGGGTTTCAGCATCCACGCGGATCCCCATCGAAGAGAGCTCGATGGCATCATCCAGCGTCGGGTTCCACACCAGAATATCGCCGTTCAGACCGGCCATCCCGGCTTCGCCCTGCGAACTCCAGTCGTCGTAGTCCGGGGCGCGCACATCGTGGCGCTGGCCGTCGGAGAGTTTGCCGCCGATGCCGATCAGGAAGACGGCGCCGAGCGCTTTGGCAATCGCCCGCTCGCGGCCTTTGGCATCCAGATCCGGATAGCGGCTCAGCAGCTCCTGGCTATGAATAAAGTGGATCTTCTCCGGCAGGAACGGCGTCAGGCCGAACTCCCGGCTGACCGCCGCCTCGGTGGCTTTGATCCCGGCGTAGATCGCCTCCACGGTGGCTTTCAGGGTGCCGGTATGGCGCTCGCCGTCGCCCATCACCCGCTCCCAGTCCCACTGATCGACGTAGACTGAATGGATCGGGGAAAGTCTGTCTTCATCGGGGCGAAGGGCCTTCATGTGCGTGTACAGCCCTTCGCCCGCGCTGAAGTCGTGCTGTCCCAGCGTCTGACGCTTCCACTTCGCGAGAGAGTGAACCACCTCGAAGCTGGCGTCAGGCAGGGTTTTCACTTTCACCTGCACCGCCTTCTCGCTACCGGAAAGGTTATCCTGAGTACCGTCGCCCACGCGGCTTAAGATCGGCGCCTGGACTTCAATGAGTCCAAGTCTGTCTTCGAGCTCGCGGGAGAAATGGGACTTCACGAAACTGATCTGGCGTTGTTTTGCGATATAAGCGGTTTTCATGGCGTTACTCCTCTGTCCTGTGCCATTGATTAAGCAACAGAAGGGCAGTGAAATTCAATAATCAACAACTAAAAAGGCCTCTCTACTTTTAAATCATTAAAATAAGGCGCTAATATAGAGTGATTGTGCAAAAGACATAAGAAAAAACTATGGAAAATTATCAGATCGACAATCTGGACCGCGGCATCCTCGAGGCGCTGATGGCCAACGCGCGCACCGCCTACGCCGAACTGGCCAAACAGTTTGGCGTCAGCCCCGGCACGATCCACGTCCGGGTCGAGAAGATGAAGCAGGCCGGGATCATCACCGGCGCCCGCATCGATGTCAGCCCGAAGCAGCTCGGTTACGATGTCTGCTGCTTTATCGGCATCATTCTCAAGAGCGCCAAGGACTATCCCTCCGCGCTGGCGAAGCTCGAAAGCCTTGATGAGGTCACCGAGGCCTACTACACCACCGGCCACTACAGCATCTTTATTAAGGTGATGTGCCGCTCGATCGATGCCCTGCAGCAGGTACTTATCAACAAGATCCAAACAATCGATGAAATTCAGTCCACCGAGACGCTGATCTCCCTGCAGAACCCGATTATGCGCACCATCCGGCCATGATCCCTCTTTTTAATCCCACATCTTTCCACAGGTAGATCCCAGCTCGCGCACAGCGTACAATGCCATCCTCAGTAATAAAGGGTGGCAGTGATGGCAGACATTACACTTATCAGTGGCAGTACGCTTGGCGGCGCTGAGTATGTGGCGGAGCATCTGGCAGAGAAGCTGGAAGAGGCCGGTTTTTCAACCGATGTCCAGCACGGTCCGCTGCTGGAGGATCTGACCGCGTCCGGGATCTGGCTGCTGGTCAGCTCAACCCACGGTGCGGGCGATATTCCGGAAAACCTTCTTCCTTTATATGAAGCCCTGCAGGAACAGAAGCCGGATCTTTCCGCCGTGCGCTTTGGCTCTGTCGGCATCGGCAGCCGGGAATACGACACCTTCTGCGGCGCAATCGACAAAATCGATGCCGAACTGCTCGCCTGCGGCGCGAAGCAGGTTGGCGAGACGCTGAAGATCAACGTCCTCGAACATGACATTCCGGAAGATCCGGCCGAGATTTGGCTGGGATCCTGGAAAAATTTACTCTGAGAAGTGTAAAGATCGTGCGATCAACTGTGGATAACTCTGGTTAAAAGCTTGGATCAACCGGTAGTTATCCAAAGTATAAGGTTTGGCTAGTTTTCGTCCTGTGTATAACTCCGCATTCTGATCCCAGCTTATACGGTGCGGGATCACCGATCATTCACAGCATACGATCCTGGATAAGCATTTGATCCAAAACGCAGGATCCGGCTTATCCACAAGAGAAGGCGATCCTAATAAGAGATCACAGTAAAACAGCTCTCTCTTTAAAAGATCTTCTTTTTAATACTCAGGATCGCAGGTGCTTTCTCCCTGGACTAAAGTTGAGTAGAATCCACGGCCCGGGCTTCACTCCATCATTCACACCGCTTTCATGCGAGGCAGAAACCATGTTTTATCAGGATCCTTTTGACGTCATCATCATTGGCGGGGGTCATGCAGGTACCGAGGCCGCGATGGCCGCGGCGCGCATGGGTCAACAGACCCTGCTGTTAACCCACAATATCGACACCCTGGGGCAGATGAGCTGCAACCCGGCGATCGGCGGTATCGGGAAGGGACACCTGGTAAAAGAAGTGGATGCGCTCGGCGGGCTGATGGCGACGGCAATTGACCAGGCCGGCATTCAGTTCAGGATACTAAACGCCAGCAAGGGGCCGGCGGTACGCGCCACTCGCGCTCAGGCAGATCGCGTGCTCTATCGCCAGGCGGTGCGCACCGCGCTGGAGAACCAGCCAAATTTAATGATCTTCCAGCAGGCGGTTGAGGATCTGATCGTCGAAAACGATCGGGTAGTCGGCGCCGTGACCCAGATGGGCCTGAAGTTCCGCGCTAAAGCCGTGGTGCTCACCGTCGGGACTTTCCTCGACGGCAAAATACATATCGGGCTGGACAACTACAGCGGCGGCCGCGCCGGCGATCCTCCGTCGATCCCGCTCTCCCGCCGCCTGCGCGAACTGCCGCTGCGCGTCAGCCGTCTGAAAACCGGTACGCCGCCGCGCATCGACGCCCGCACCATCAATTTCAGCGTACTTGCTCAGCAGCACGGCGACAATCCGATGCCGGTGTTCTCGTTCATGGGCAGCGCCAGCCAGCATCCGCAGCAGGTGCCGTGCTACATCACCCATACCAACGAGAAAACCCACGACGTTATTCGCAATAACCTCGACCGCAGCCCGATGTACGCCGGAGTGATTGAGGGCATCGGCCCGCGCTACTGCCCCTCTATCGAAGATAAGGTGATGCGCTTTGCCGACCGCAATCAGCACCAGATCTTCCTCGAACCCGAAGGGCTGACCTCCAATGAGATTTACCCCAACGGGATCTCCACCAGCCTGCCGTTCGACGTGCAGATGCAGATCGTCCGCTCGATGGAGGGGATGGAAAACGCGAAGATCGTCCGCCCGGGCTACGCTATCGAGTACGACTTCTTCGATCCGCGCGATCTGAAGCCGACGCTGGAGAGCAAATACATTCACGGCCTGTTCTTTGCCGGACAGATCAACGGCACCACCGGCTATGAAGAGGCCGCCGCCCAGGGGCTGCTGGCGGGGCTTAACGCCGCGCGCTTCTCTGCCGAAAAAGAGGGCTGGGCGCCGCGCCGCGATCAGGCCTACCTCGGCGTGCTGGTAGACGACCTCTGCACGCTCGGCACCAAAGAGCCGTACCGCATGTTTACCTCACGGGCGGAGTACCGCCTGATGCTGCGCGAAGATAACGCCGATCTGCGCCTCACCGAGCAGGGCCGCGAACTGGGCCTGGTAGACGACGCGCGCTGGGCGCGCTTCAACCAGAAGCTGGAGAGCATCGAACAGGAGCGCCAGCGCCTGAAAGCAAGCTGGGTTGCGCCGGCTCACGAGGCGGCTGCCGAAGTCAACGGCCATCTGACCGCGCCGCTCTCCCGCGAGGCGAGCGGTGAGGATCTGCTCCGCCGCCCGGAAATGACCTACGCGCAGCTGGTCCAGCTGTCGCCGTTCGCGCCGGGCCTGGACGATCCGCAGGCGGCCGAGCAGGTCGAGATCCAGGTGAAGTACGAAGGCTATATCGCACGCCAGCAGGACGAGATCGAAAAACAGCAGCGCAATGAGAATACGCTGCTGCCCGCCACCCTCGACTATCGCCAGGTGAGCGGCCTGTCCAACGAAGTGATTGCCAAGCTGAACGATCATAAGCCTTCGTCTATCGGCCAGGCCTCGCGCATCTCCGGCGTCACGCCGGCGGCCATCTCCATTCTGCTGGTGTGGCTGAAAAAACAGGGTATGCTGCGCCGCAGCGCCTGACGCTATGATTTTTCCCGGCGGCGCACAACGGCCGCCGGGCTAACCTCTTAATCTACGCATCTCTACAGGTAACAACGTGCTCAATAAACTCGCTCGCCTGCTCGCCGCAGCAGGCATTTCGTTGTCCGGGGAACAGCAGCAGCAGCTGGTGGCCTACGTCGAACTGCTCCACAAGTGGAACAAAGCCTATAACCTGACGTCGGTGCGCGACCCGAACGAGATGCTGGTGCGCCACATTCTCGACAGCATCGTGGTGGCGCCCTACCTTGCGGGTAGCCGCTTTATCGACGTCGGCACCGGCCCTGGCCTGCCGGGCATCCCGCTGGCGATTGTGCTGCCGCAGGCGCAGTTCACGCTGCTGGATAGCCTCGGCAAGCGCGTGCGCTTCCTGCGCCAGGTACAGCACGAGCTGAAGCTTGAGAACGTTACCCCGGTGCAGAGCAGGGTGGAGGCGTTCCCCGCCGAACCGCCGTTTGATGGCGTTATCAGCCGCGCTTTTGCCTCGCTGACCGATATGGTGAGCTGGTGCCATCATCTTCCGGGAGAAGAGGGACGCTTCTATGCGCTCAAGGGCGTTCTGCCTGAGGATGAAATTGCGCAATTGCCGGCAAATTTTTCCGTAGAAAACATCACGAAACTTCAGGTTCCGCAGCTGGAAGGTGAGCGTCATTTGGTCACGATTAAGCCAAATAAAATTTAATTTTTATCAAAAAATGTGAAGTTTAAATGTACAGCATTGTGTTAAAAATGAACGTCCGGCAGCAGGATACTTTCGGTTACATTTAACCCTATCGTTACTGATGATTTTCCTGCTGTTAACGTCGCTTTTTTTGCTTAACCATGAAAATAGTCAGGCATGAAAATATCAGCAGGCTATAACTTCTCTGGCTGAACCGCTGGCAGATGTTAAATGTTTGCTATGAATGTCAATTAAAGGTTTTTATCAAGTATAGGGACTTTTTAAAATTTATCGGATAATAATGTTAACTATTTCATAATGATACGTTAATAGAGATCCTTATGTGCGTAATTCGAGAAACGGCGGAAATGTTTTTTTTGTGATCGAATTCACGCTTTAAATGGCGGGTTTTCGCGCTATTTGCAGTTTTGCATGAAGGTTCACAGTTTCTCAAAAAGTAGAAAAACAGGGCCAACGAAAAATATTTAAACATTTATTCACCTTTTAGCTACTTATTGTTTGAAATCGCGGGGCGTGCCCGTATAATTTGTCCGCTTTTTGATGCTTGACTCCGGGCCTTAAAGAACGTTTTATACGACACGCGGCGTACCTCGAAGGGAGCAGGAGTAATACAAAATGACCGTGTCGCTCTTGAGTGGAAACGTAGCTCGCAAGCTTCTGTTCATTCAGCTCCTGGCGGTAATAGCAAGCGGACTGCTGTTTAGCCTCAAAGACCCCTTCTGGGGCATCTCCGCAGTATGCGGAGGCGTGGCGGTGATACTGCCGAATGCGTTGTTTATGATTTTTGCCTGGCGTCATCAGGCGCATACACCTGCTAAAGGCCGCGTGGCCTGGTCTTTCGCCCTTGGTGAAGTCGTTAAGGTGGTGCTGACCTTCACCCTACTGGTGATGGCGCTGGCGGTGTTTAAAGTGGTATTTCTGCCGCTGATAGTGACATGGGTTTTGGTGCTGGTGGTACACGTTCTGGCGCCAGCTGTAATCAACAAAAAAGGGTAAAGGCATCATGTCTGCAGGAGAAATCTCAACACCGCAGGATTACATAGGTCACCATCTGAATAACCTTCAGATTGACCTGCGTACATTCTCGCTGGTGGATCCGCATCATCCCCCGGCCACCTTCTGGACGCTCAACATCGACTCCATGTTCTTCTCGGTGGTACTGGGTCTGCTGTTTCTTGCCATGTTCCGCAGCGTTGCGAAGAAAGCGACCAGCGGCGTTCCTGGGAAGTTCCAGACGGCGATTGAAATGGTCGTTGGCTTCGTCAATGGCAGCGTGAAGGAGATGTATCACGGCAAGAGCAAGCTGATTGCTCCGCTGGCGCTGACCGTCTTCGTCTGGGTATTCCTGATGAACCTGATGGACCTGCTGCCAATTGACCTGCTCCCATACATTGGTGAGCACTATCTGGGTCTGCCAGCACTGCGCGTAGTACCGTCTGCCGATGCCAGCGTGACCATGTCGATGGCGCTGGGCGTATTTATCCTGATTCTTTTCTACAGTATCAAAATGAAAGGCGTAGGCGGCTTTGTTAAAGAGCTCACCCTGCAGCCGTTCAATCACTGGGCGTTCATTCCAATCAACCTGATTCTGGAAGGCGTCAGCCTGCTGTCCAAACCGATCTCTCTCGGTCTGCGACTGTTCGGCAACATGTACGCAGGTGAGCTGATTTTCATTCTGATAGCGGGTCTTCTGCCGTGGTGGTCACAGTGGCTTCTGAATGTGCCTTGGGCCATTTTCCACATCCTGATTATCTCGCTGCAAGCCTTTATTTTCATGGTTCTGACGATCGTTTATCTGTCGATGGCGTCTGAAGAGCATTAATTTTTACCACACTACTACGTTTTAACTGAAACAAACTGGAGACTGTCATGGAAAACCTGAATATGGATCTGCTGTACATGGCTGCCGCTGTGATGATGGGTCTGGCGGCGATCGGTGCTGCGATCGGTATCGGCATCCTCGGGGGTAAATTCCTGGAAGGCGCAGCGCGTCAGCCGGATCTGATCCCTCTGCTGCGTACTCAGTTCTTTATCGTTATGGGTCTGGTGGATGCTATCCCGATGATCGCTGTAGGTCTGGGTCTGTACGTGATGTTCGCCGTCGCGTAGTAAGTTAGTCGTTAATTTTTAAGAGGTATTGTGCCGTGAATATGAACGCAACAATCCTCGGCCAGGCCATCGCGTTTGTCATTTTTGTTGTGTTTTGCATGAAGTACGTATGGCCGCCGTTAATCGCTGCCATCGAAAAGCGTCAGAAAGAAATTGCTGACGGTCTGGCTTCTGCAGAACGCGCTAAGAAAGATTTGGACCTTGCACAGGCCAACGCGACCGACCAGCTGAAAAAAGCCAAAGCGGAAGCCCAGGTGATCATCGAGCAGGCAAACAAACGCCGCTCGCAGATCATGGACGAAGCGAAGGTTGAAGCAGAACAGGAACGTAACAAAATCGTTGCCCAGGCGCAGGCTGAGATTGACGCCGAGCGTAAACGTGCTCGCGAAGAACTTCGCAAGCAGGTCGCGATTCTGGCTGTTGCTGGTGCCGAGAAGATCATCGAACGTTCCGTGGATGAAGCTGCTAACAGCGACATCGTGGATAAACTTGTCGCTGAACTGTAAGGAGGGAGGGGCTGATGTCTGAATTTGTAACGGTAGCTCGCCCCTACGCCAAAGCAGCTTTTGACTTTGCGGTCGAACACCAGAGCGTAGACAGCTGGCAGAACATGCTGGCGTTTGCCGCCGAGGTGACGAAGAACGAACAAGTGGCAGATATGCTCTCCGGTGCGCTGGCACCGGAAGCGCTCGCCGATGCGTTTATCGCCATCTGCGGTGAGCAACTCGACGCCAATGGTCAGAACCTGATTCGGGTAATGGCTGAAAATGGTCGTCTGGTCGCACTTCCGGATGTTCTTGAGCAGTTCGTGCACCTGCGCGCACTGAGCGAAGCAACGATTGAGGTTGATGTGACCTCCGCTGCGCCGCTGAGTGATGAACAGCTCGCGAAAATTTCCGCTGCGATGGAAAAACGTCTGTCACGCAAAGTGAAGCTGAATTGCAATATCGATAAGTCTGTAATGGCAGGCGTCATCATCCGAGCGGGTGATACGGTCATTGACGGTAGCGTACGCGGCCGTCTTGAGCGCCTTGCAGACGTCTTGCAGTCTTAAGGGGACTGGAGCATGCAACTGAATTCCACCGAAATCAGCGAACTGATCAAGCAGCGCATTGCTCAGTTCAATGTTGTGAGCGAGGCTCACAACGAAGGTACTATTGTTTCTGTAAGCGACGGTGTTATCCGCATTCACGGCCTTGCCGACTGTATGCAGGGTGAGATGATCTCCCTGCCGGGTAACCGTTACGCTATCGCCCTGAACCTGGAGCGCGACTCCGTAGGTGCGGTGGTGATGGGGCCGTACGCTGACCTCGCCGAAGGCATGAAGGTCAAGTGTACTGGTCGTATCCTGGAAGTGCCGGTAGGTAACGGCCTGCTGGGCCGCGTGGTGAACACCCTGGGTGCGCCAATCGACGGTAAAGGTCCGGTTGAACACGATGGCTTCTCGCCAATCGAAGTTATTGCCCCGGGCGTTATCGACCGTCAGTCCGTCGACCAGCCGGTGCAGACCGGTTATAAGTCAGTGGATGCGATGATCCCAATCGGCCGCGGTCAGCGTGAGCTGATCATCGGTGACCGTCAGACCGGTAAAACCGCGCTGGCAATCGATGCGATCATCAACCAGCGCGACTCCGGTATTAAGTGCGTATACGTCGCTATCGGCCAGAAAGCGTCCACCATCTCTAACGTGGTGCGTAAACTGGAAGAGCACGGCGCGCTGTCCAACACCATCGTTGTGGTGGCCACTGCCTCTGAATCCGCTGCGCTGCAGTACCTGGCGCCGTATGCCGGCTGCGCGATGGGCGAATATTTCCGCGACCGCGGTGAAGATGCGCTGATCATTTACGATGACCTGTCCAAGCAGGCTGTCGCTTATCGTCAGGTGTCGCTGCTGCTCCGTCGTCCGCCAGGACGTGAAGCTTTCCCGGGTGACGTATTCTATCTCCACTCCCGTCTGCTGGAGCGTGCTGCGCGTGTTAACGCCGAATACGTTGAAGCCTTCACCAAAGGTGCAGTGAAAGGCAAAACCGGTTCACTGACCGCGCTGCCGATTATCGAAACCCAGGCGGGTGACGTTTCCGCATTCGTTCCGACCAACGTTATCTCGATTACCGATGGTCAGATCTTCCTGGAAACCAACCTGTTCAACGCCGGTATTCGTCCTGCGGTTAACCCGGGTATCTCCGTATCCCGTGTTGGTGGTGCAGCCCAGACCAAGATCATGAAGAAACTGTCCGGTGGTATTCGTACCGCGCTGGCGCAGTATCGTGAACTGGCGGCGTTCTCCCAGTTTGCCTCTGACCTTGACGATGCAACCCGTAAACAGCTCGATCACGGTGTTAAAGTGACCGAACTGCTGAAACAGAAACAGTATGCGCCGATGTCCGTTGCGCAGCAGGCTCTGGTTCTTTATGCGGCAGAGCGCGGTTATCTGGCAGATGTTGAACTGGCGAAAATCGGTAGCTTCGAAGCCGCACTGCTGGCTTACGCTGACCGTGACCACGCTCCGCTGATGCAAGAGATCAACCAGTCCGGTGGCTATAACGACGAAATCGAAGGCAAGCTGAAAGGCGTCCTCGATTCCTTCAAAGCAACCCAGTCCTGGTAACGTCTGGCGGCCTGCCCTAGGGCAGGCTGCAAGGCATTGAGGAGAAGCTCATGGCCGGCGCAAAAGAGATACGTAGTAAGATCGCAAGCGTCCAGAACACGCAGAAGATCACCAAAGCGATGGAGATGGTCGCCGCTTCCAAAATGCGTAAATCGCAGGATCGCATGGCGGCCAGCCGTCCTTATGCAGATACCATGCGCAAAGTGATTGGTCACCTTGCCAGCGGTAATCTGGAATACAAACATCCGTACCTGGAAGAGCGTGAAGTCAAGCGCGTAGGTTACCTGGTCGTGTCCACTGACCGTGGTCTGTGCGGCGGTTTGAACATTAACCTGTTCAAAAAAGTGCTGGCGGATATGAAAGCGTGGTCCGATAAAGGCGTTCAGAGCGAACTCGCACTGATCGGCGCTAAGGGCGTCTCTTTCTTCAACACCGTCGGCGGTAACGTCGTCGCTCAGGTGACCGGCATGGGAGACAATCCTTCCCTGTCTGAACTGATCGGTGCGGTAAAAGTGATGTTGCAGGCTTACGATGAAGGCCGTCTCGACAGGCTATACGTCGTCAGCAATAAATTTGTTAACACCATGTCTCAGGTTCCGACCATCACTCAGCTGCTGCCGCTGCCGGCATCAGAAGATGAGGATCTGAAGCGTAAATCCTGGGATTACCTGTACGAACCGGATCCGAAAGCGCTGCTGGATACCCTGCTGCGTCGTTATGTGGAGTCCCAGGTTTATCAGGGCGTGGTAGAAAACCTGGCCAGCGAGCAGGCCGCGCGTATGGTGGCGATGAAAGCCGCGACCGATAATGGCGGAAACCTGATCAAAGAGCTGCAGTTGGTCTACAACAAGGCTCGTCAGGCCAGCATTACTCAGGAACTCACCGAGATCGTCTCGGGGGCCGCCGCGGTTTAACCAGGTTTACGAATTTCGTAGAGGATTCAAAATGGCTACTGGAAAGATTGTCCAGGTAATCGGCGCCGTGGTGGACGTCGAGTTCCCTCAGGACGCCGTACCGCGCGTTTACGACGCGCTTGAGGTACAGAATGGTAATGAGAGCCTGGTGCTGGAAGTTCAGCAGCAGCTCGGCGGCGGTATCGTGCGTACCATCGCAATGGGTTCTTCTGACGGTCTGCGTCGCGGTCTGGAAGTTAAAGATCTCGAACATCCGATCGAAGTCCCGGTAGGTAAAGCGACCCTCGGCCGTATTATGAACGTGCTGGGTCAGCCGGTTGATATGAAAGGCGATATCGGCGAAGAAGAGCGTTGGGCGATCCACCGCGCTGCGCCGTCCTATGAAGAGCTCTCCAGCTCTCAGGAACTGCTGGAAACCGGTATCAAGGTAATGGACCTGATTTGCCCGTTCGCGAAGGGCGGTAAAGTCGGTCTGTTCGGCGGTGCGGGCGTTGGTAAAACCGTAAACATGATGGAGCTGATCCGTAACATCGCGATCGAGCACTCCGGCTACTCCGTGTTTGCGGGCGTGGGTGAACGTACTCGTGAGGGTAACGACTTCTACCACGAAATGACCGACTCCAACGTTATCGACAAAGTATCCCTGGTGTACGGCCAGATGAACGAGCCGCCGGGAAACCGTCTGCGCGTGGCGCTGACCGGTCTGACCATGGCTGAGAAATTCCGTGACGAAGGTCGTGACGTTCTGCTGTTCGTCGATAACATCTACCGCTATACCCTCGCCGGTACTGAAGTATCCGCACTGCTGGGCCGTATGCCTTCTGCAGTAGGTTACCAGCCGACGCTGGCGGAAGAGATGGGTGTTCTGCAGGAACGTATCACCTCCACCAAAACCGGTTCTATCACCTCCGTACAGGCGGTATACGTACCTGCGGATGACCTTACTGACCCGTCTCCGGCAACCACCTTTGCGCACCTTGACGCGACCGTGGTACTGAGCCGTCAGATCGCCTCCCTGGGTATCTACCCGGCCGTTGACCCGCTGGATTCCACCAGCCGTCAGCTGGATCCGCTGGTTGTAGGTCAGGAGCACTATGATGTCGCTCGCGGCGTGCAGTCTATCCTGCAGCGCTATCAGGAGCTGAAAGACATCATCGCCATCCTGGGTATGGACGAACTGTCCGAAGACGATAAGCTGACGGTAGCCCGTGCGCGTAAAATTCAGCGCTTCCTGTCTCAGCCGTTCTTCGTTGCAGAAGTCTTCACCGGTTCTCCGGGCAAATTCGTATCTCTGAAAGAGACCATCCGCGGCTTTAAGGGCATTCTGGACGGCGAATACGATCATCTGCCGGAGCAGGCGTTCTACATGGTTGGCTCCATCGACGAAGCGGTCGAGAAAGCTAAAAAACTTTAACGCCTTAATCGGAGGGTGATATGGCAATGACTTACCACCTGGACGTCGTCAGCGCAGAGCAGGAGATGTTCTCCGGCCTGGTTGAGAAGATCCAGGTAACGGGTAGCGAAGGTGAACTGGGTATTTACCCGGGCCACGCTCCGCTGCTCACCGCCATTAAGCCTGGTATGATTCGCATCGTGAAGCAGCACGGAAAGGAAGAGTTTATCTACCTGTCCGGCGGCGTATTGGAAGTTCAGCCTGGCAACGTCACCGTGCTGGCTGACACCGCGATCCGCGGCCAGGAGCTCGACGAAGCGCGAGCCCTGGAGTCCAAGCGTAAAGCGGAAGAGCACATTAAGAGCTCTCACGGCGATGTGGATTACGCTCAGGCGTCCGCTGAGCTGGCCAAAGCGATCGCTAAACTGCGCGTTATCGAGTTGACCAAGAAAGCGATGTAACACCGGCTTGAAAGCACAAAAGCCAGTCCTGTTCCGGACTGGCTTTTTTATGTCTGTCGGGTTTTAGCATGATCTGGATCACAATAGTGATTGATCGGTTCAGAAAGCAGGCGTAGACTTACTTTTGTGACTTACATCACAAAAATAATTCGCTATGCAGGAATGAACCACAATGAAAAAACGTCTTCATAAAATCATCGCGCTGTTCAGCAATATGAGCTTCTGATTGCTTGTATAATGAACGACTATGCAAAGAGGCTGCCGACAGGCGGCTTTTTTTGTATCCACCGTTTGCCTTTTCGCCTCTTTAATTCGCATCTGAAATTAATCACTAAATCAAAAAGATAAACTTTATACCTGACGTAATGGGCAGCATTACGGCGGCTTCCCTCTCTTTCATCCTGCTATTGCGGCGAGCGCAGGGTAGAATTGTGCTGGAATGCAGGCTTTTTCAGCTGTACGTTTTGTAGTGCAAAATATGTAGAATTTTCAACGCTAAATCGCTTTACTTCTCTCACTTAAAAGATTCAGGACGCGTATGTCAAACAGCATGATGAGCGTAGTGATCCTTGCCGCAGGCAAAGGCACGCGCATGTACTCCGACCTTCCCAAAGTGCTGCATACCCTTGCGGGCAAGCCGATGGTCCAGCACGTCATTGACGTGGCTGACGTCTCCGGCGCGCGGCAGGTCCATCTGGTCTACGGCCACGGCGGCGAGCTGCTGAAGCAGACCCTGAAGGCCGACAACCTGAACTGGGTACTGCAGGCCGAACAGCTGGGGACCGGCCATGCGATGCAGCAGGCCGCGCCGTTCTTCCGCGATGATGAAGACATCATGATGCTGTACGGCGACGTGCCGCTGATCTCCGCCGAAACGCTCGCGCGCCTGCGCGCGGCCAAGCCGCAGGGCGGCATCGGCCTGCTGACGGTCAGGCTTGACGATCCCACCGGCTACGGCCGCATCACCCGCGAAGACGGTAAAGTGACCGGCATCGTCGAGCACAAAGATGCGACGGACGCCGAGCGGCAGATTCAGGAGATCAACACCGGTATTCTGATTGCCGGCGGCGCCGATCTTAAGCGCTGGCTGGGTAAGCTCAGCAACAACAATGCCCAGGGCGAATACTACATTACTGACATCATTGCGATGGCTTATCAGGAAGGGCGCGATATCGTCGCCGTTCATCCGGATCGCCTGAGCGAAGTGGAAGGGGTCAATAACCGCCTCCAGCTCTCGCGCCTTGAGCGCGTGTTCCAGGCAGAGCTGGCTGAAAAGCTGCTGCTGGCGGGCGTCATGCTGCGCGATCCTTCGCGCTTCGACCTGCGGGGGAGCCTGCAGCACGGGCGCGACGTTGAGATTGATACTAACGTTATTCTTGAAGGCCGGGTGACCCTGGGCCACCGCGTTAAAATTGGCGCCGGCTGCGTGATAAAAAACAGCGTTATCGGCGACGACTGCGTTATCAGCCCCTATACCGTGGTGGAAGATGCCCGGCTGCACGCAGACTGCACTGTCGGGCCGTTCGCCCGCCTGCGTCCGGGCAGCGAGCTGCTGGAGGGCGCCCACGTCGGCAACTTCGTCGAAATGAAAAAGGCGCGGCTGGGTAAGGCATCAAAAGCCGGTCACCTCAGCTACCTCGGCGACGCCGAGATAGGCGATGATGTGAACATCGGCGCCGGGACGATCACCTGCAACTACGACGGCGCGAACAAGCACAAGACGATTATCGGTGATGACGTCTTTGTCGGATCCGATACCCAGCTGGTGGCGCCGGTGACCGTCGGACGCGGCGTGACGATTGCGGCCGGTACTACGGTGACCCGCGACGTGGCCGATAATGAGCTGGTGCTGAGCCGCGTACCGCAGGTGCACAAGCAGGGCTGGCAGCGTCCGGTGAAGAAAAAATAATTTCGCTTTTTTCCTTCGGGAAGAGGGCCGGGATGAGGGGATAACATAATCCTCCGCCCACCAGCAGTATCTATAAATATAACCCCACTCTCTACAAGGCTCGGGGCGCCCGGAAAACGGGCAACAGGTCGGCGACAACGTAGGCATTTATGCCTGAATTCGGAACTTAAAACTATGTGTGGAATTGTTGGCGCAGTCGCGCAGCGTGATATAGCTGAAATCCTTCTCGAAGGGCTTCGTCGTCTGGAATACCGTGGCTATGACTCAGCCGGTCTGGCCGTGGTCGATGCAGAGGGTCATATGACCCGCCTGCGCCGCCTCGGTAAAGTACAAAAGCTGGCCCAGGCAGCCGCAGAGCAGCCGCTGCACGGCGGCACCGGTATCGCCCACACCCGCTGGGCAACCCACGGCGAACCGTCGGAAGGCAACGCGCACCCGCATGTCTCAGACCACATTGTGGTGGTCCATAACGGGATTATCGAAAACCACGAGCCGCTGCGCGAAATGCTGCAGGCCCGCGGCTATGACTTTGTCTCTGAAACCGATACCGAAGTGATTGCTCACCTGGTTCACTGGGAGCTTGAGCAGGGCGGTACGCTGCGCGAGGCGGTACTGCGCGCCATCCCGCAGCTGCGCGGCGCCTACGGTACGGTCATTATGGATACCCGCCACCCGGATACCCTGCTGGCCGCCCGCTCCGGCAGCCCGCTGGTGATTGGCCTCGGGGTAGGCGAAAACTTTATCGCCTCCGATCAGCTGGCGCTGCTGCCGGTGACCCGCCGCTTTATCTTCCTCGAAGAGGGCGATATTGCCGAGGTCACCCGCCACAGCATCGCTATTTTCGATAAAGCCGGCGAGCACGTTCAGCGTCCGGACATCGAATCTAATCTGCAGTACGACGCCGGCGATAAGGGCATCTACCGCCACTACATGCAAAAAGAGATCTACGAGCAGCCAAACGCCATCAAGAACACGCTGACCGGACGCATCAGCCACGGCCAGGTCGATCTGAGCGAGCTGGGCGCTAATGCCAATGAGATGCTCTCTCAGGTTGAGCACATCCAGATCGTCGCCTGCGGTACCTCCTACAACTCGGGCATGGTATCCCGCTACTGGTTTGAGGCCCTGGCCGGCGTGCCGTGCGACGTCGAGATCGCCTCTGAGTTCCGCTACCGTAAATCGGCGGTGCGCCGCAACAGCCTGATGATCACCCTCTCCCAGTCGGGCGAAACGGCGGATACGCTTGCCGCGCTGCGCCTGTCGAAAGAGCTGGGCTATCTTGGCTCGCTGGCCATCTGCAACGTCCCTGGCTCCTCGCTGGTGCGCGAATCTGATCTGGCGCTGATGACTAAAGCGGGCACCGAGATTGGCGTAGCGTCGACCAAGGCCTTCACCACCCAGCTTACCGTTCTGCTGATGCTGGTGGCCAAGCTTGCGAACCTGAAGGGCCAGGACGCCGCCGTAGAGCATGATATTGTGCACGGCCTGCAGGCGCTGCCGAGCCGCATTGAGCAGATGCTGTCCCAGGACAAGCGTATCGAAGCGCTGGCGGAGGACTTCTCCGACAAGCATCACGCCCTGTTCCTCGGCCGCGGCGATCAGTATCCGATCGCCCTCGAAGGCGCGCTGAAGCTGAAAGAGATCTCCTACATCCACGCCGAAGCCTACGCGGCTGGCGAGCTGAAGCACGGCCCGCTGGCGCTGATTGATGCCGATATGCCGGTGATCGTGGTGGCGCCGAATAACGAGCTTTTGGAGAAGCTGAAGTCCAATATCGAAGAGGTCCGCGCCCGCGGCGGCGTACTGTACGTATTCGCCGACCAGGATGCCGGATTCAACAGCAGCGAAAATATGCACATCATTGAGATGCCGCACGTGGAAGAGGTAATTGCGCCTATCTTCTACACCGTACCGCTGCAGCTGCTGGCCTATCACGTGGCGCTGATTAAAGGTACCGACGTCGATCAGCCGCGCAACCTGGCGAAATCGGTGACGGTGGAGTAGCGATTGTTTAGGACTTAAAGGTAAATAATCCGGTGGAAGATGGAATTTTCACCGGACTATTAATTGATGCACCATGCGCATTTTATTCAATGCATCTGCGATAGTAGGATGAAAATAAATATGACAGAATAATAAGCGCAGCGAAAATCGAATAATCACTCTGGATGTGATTGGCGTTTCAGATAAACATTGCGCAAATAAATTAAAATTTTAATTCTTTTGTTTGATTGTAACTTGTTGATTGTTTTTGATTTTATATTCATTATTTTGCCGAAGGCATTATGAACGCACCCGCATTTACCCGCTTTGTCATTTACCGAATAACTATGCGGCTTTCTGTGGCAGCACGAAAAATGAGGGCGCATTAACTCAGCGATAAAATTTAAGTCAAAACGTATAATATTAACCGCTGTGTCAACAGATGACGCAGCGGTTTTTTCACCGTTAAGAAGATCGTGTTATTAAAAGCCGATTTTAGCAACCTTCTCTTTATCCGCTTTTTTATCCTCTTCGCCACGTTTGATGCTGACGAAAATGCTGCCCTGCTCAGGATTTATCGCAATACTGTTTGGCGCCGCCCCCAGCGTAACCTTATTCAGCAGGCGATAATCGCGGGTGCTGTAGACGCTGACCGTGCCGTCCCCGCGTCCGGTGACGTAAACACGTCCGGCTTTATCATCGACTTTTACCGCGATCGGATACTTACCGGTGGGAATCGTGCGGCGCGTTTTTCCGCTTTCGGGATCCAGAACCACCAGGGCACTGCCGGATGACGTCGGCTGATAGGTTTTGCCGCTCTCCTCCGCCTGTTGCTTCAGCATGCCGTAAATTTTTTCCATTCCTTCATCAACGGCCAGTACTTCCTTGCGCTCTGCATTCCAGGCAAGAAACAGTGGCTGATCGGTCGTAATCGCAAAACGCTTTTTGACGGTCAGCGTATGGCTGTCCACCACGATCATTTCATGCTGCCAGTTGGTCAGGAATATATATCCGCCGTTGGGCTCCTGGGCAATACCGGTCGGCATAGAGCCCATACCTTCAACCGTCTTAACCAGGCTGAACGTTTTGGTATCAATGACATATAGTACCGACCCTTTCCAGCTCAGACCGGGAATGTACAGATGCTGATTGCTGGTATCCAGCCACAGTTGGCGCAGGGAATGCGTTGGATAAGGTTTACCGCTTGCTTTATTTATCTCTTTCCCCGGCCCCGCAAGCTTCACTTCGCCCTTCACTTTATGCGCTACCGTATCCCAGGCAATGACCGAAGCATCGCCGGTGCCGATATATAAGGTGTTGCTGCTGTCATCCAGTACGACGCCAAACCCGGGGGCCGGCAGGTCATAGGCGCCCTCCAGGGCAAGCGTATCGCCATTGAGAATAATAACCTGGGGCTTCTTCCCGCTTTTAAGATCGTTAAAACGAACGGGAGCGAGGACGAAGAGAGCGTTGTGGGTCGGGCTGTAGGCCAGTTCATAGACTGCGGAGGCTACTTCTTTCTGCATGACGTGAGCGGCTGCGCTCTGCTGTGCGGGGGGGATTTCGCCGGCGGCGGTTGCCGCGTGTGCAAGCGGCAGCGAGAGAGCGACGATAAACGCTGCCAGGGACTTTAGGGTAAGATTCATTCCTGTCTCCATTTTAATTTCCTTTGCCTGAGCCAGCGTGAGATAAACATCCGCCGTTTCGTGCAGTAACATCTGTTTACGTCTGATAGACGCATCTGACATTAGTTTAAATGAAAATGAGAATCAATACGTTTTGGTGTTATTTGAGTCCGTCATCACCGCGTTAACGCGCGCTTCCTTTGTAAAGATCCGGAAATTTCAGCGGGCTGAAACGTAGATAATGCCGGCTCCCGCCCGGGCGGGGAACGGTATGACTGGCGGGAGACATCTTAGCGTACATGTACTGTCATTAAACCGTCACATTTCCTGCATATAACTGTCATCCAGTTGTCCTATTTTGCTCAACGTGGCAAATCAAACAACGATTTACGGAATCCTGCAGGAGACACTATGAAAGCTATGCGTACCACTGTCGCAACGGTTGTCGCCGCGACCTTATCCATGAGCGCTTTCTCTGCCCTGGCGGCAGCAAGCCTGACGGGCGCGGGCGCAACCTTTCCCGCGCCGGTGTATGCCAAATGGGCGGATACCTACCAGAAAGAGACCGGCAATAAGGTCAACTACCAGGGTATCGGCTCCTCCGGCGGCGTAAAGCAGATTACGGCTAACACCGTTGATTTCGGCGCCTCGGATGCGCCGCTCTCCGACGAAAAACTGAATCAGGAAGGCCTGTTTCAGTTCCCGACCGTGATTGGCGGCGTGGTGCTGGCGGTTAACCTGCCGGGATTCAAGTCCGGCGATCTGGTGCTGGACGGCAAGACCCTGGGCGATATCTATTTGGGCAAAATCAAAAAATGGGACGATGAGGCGATTGCTAAGCTGAACCCGGGCAAAAAGCTGCCGTCGCAGAATATCGCCGTGGTGCGCCGCGCCGACGGCTCCGGCACCTCGTTTGTCTTTACCAGCTATCTGGCGAAAGTGAACGATGAGTGGAAATCGAAAATCGGCTCCGGCACTACCGTCAACTGGCCGACCGGCCTTGGCGGTAAAGGCAACGACGGCGTAGCCGCCTTTGTTCAGCGCCTGCCGGGCTCCATCGGCTACGTTGAGTATGCCTACGCTAAGCAGAACAACCTGACCTACACCAAACTGGTTTCAGCCGACGGTAAGCCGGTCAGCCCGACGGAAGAGAGCTTCGCCAACGCGGCAAAAGGCGCCGACTGGAGCAAATCCTTCGCCCAGGACCTGACCAATCAGAAGGGTGATGATGCCTGGCCGATTACCTCCACCACCTTTATCCTGGTGCACAAAGATCAGAAGCGTCCCCAGCAGGGTACCGAAGTGCTGAAATTCTTTGACTGGGCCTACAAGAACGGCGCCAAAGAAGCGAATGCGCTGGACTACGCTACCCTGCCGGAGAGTGTGGTTGAGCAGGTGCGCGCCGCCTGGAAAACCAGCGTGAAAGACAGCAGCGGTAAAGCTTTATATTAAGCCTCGCTTTTCCCTCTCCCATCTGGGGGAGGGGAAACACGCAAGATAACGTTAACGAAGAGTAACCTATGGCTGCAACCAAGCCTGCCTTTAACCCACCGGGTAAAAAGGGCGACATCATCTTCAGCGCGCTGGTTAAGCTGGCGGCGCTGATTGTGCTATTGATGCTGGGCGGCATTATCGTCTCGCTGATATTCTCCTCCTGGCCGAGCATTCAGAAGTTTGGCTTCTCTTTCTTGTGGACTAAAGAGTGGGATGCGCCGAACGATATCTACGGTGCGCTGGTGCCTATCTACGGCACGCTGGTCACCTCTTTTATCGCCCTGCTGATCGCCGTCCCGGTGAGCTTCGGTATCGCCCTGTTCCTGACCGAGCTGGCGCCAGGCTGGCTGAAGCGTCCGCTGGGCATCGCCATTGAGCTGCTGGCGGCGATCCCGAGTATTGTTTACGGCATGTGGGGACTGTTTATTTTCGCCCCGCTGTTTGCCACCTATTTTCAGCAGCCTGTCGGTGATGTGCTGTCGGCGATCCCCTTCGTCGGCGCGCTGTTCGCTGGTCCGGCGTTCGGCATCGGGCTGCTGGCCGCGGGCGTCATTCTGGCTATCATGATCATCCCCTACATTGCGGCCGTCATGCGCGATGTGTTCGAGCAGACGCCGGTGATGATGAAAGAATCCGCCTACGGCATCGGCTGTACCACCTGGGAAGTTATCTGGCGCATCGTGCTGCCGTTCACCAAAAATGGCGTGATCGGCGGGGTGATGCTTGGCCTCGGCCGCGCGCTGGGCGAAACGATGGCGGTAACCTTTATTATCGGCAACACCTACCAGCTGGATAGCGCCTCACTCTATATGCCCGGCAACAGCATCACCTCGGCGCTGGCAAATGAATTTGCCGAGGCAGAGTCCGGACTGCACGTCGCCGCGCTGATGGAGCTGGGACTGATTCTGTTTGTGATTACCTTTATCGTGCTGGCTATCTCCAGGCTGATGGTGCGTCGGCTGGCTAAAAGTGAGGGGGCGCGCTGATGGCGACGATTGAAATGCAGACCGGCGAGGCGCTGAATACGTCGCGCCGCAAGATGCAGGCCCGCCGGCGGATGAAAAACCGTATCGCCCTGACCCTGTCGATGGCGACCATGGCCTTTGGTCTGTTCTGGCTGGTGTGGATCCTGTTCTCCACGGTGACCCGCGGCATCGACGGCATGTCGATGGCGCTGTTCACCGAAATGACGCCGCCGCCGAATACCGCCGGCGGCGGCCTGGCGAATGCGCTGGCCGGCAGCGGCCTGCTGATCCTCTGGGCCACGGTATTCGGCACGCCGCTGGGCATTATGGCCGGGATCTACCTGGCCGAGTACGGCCGCAAGTCGTGGCTTGCCGAGGTGATCCGCTTTATTAACGACATTCTGCTCTCCGCGCCCTCTATTGTGGTCGGCCTGTTCGTCTACACGCTGGTGGTAGCGCAGATGCAGCACTTTTCCGGCTGGGCGGGCGTCATTGCCCTGGCGCTTCTGCAGGTGCCCATCGTTATCCGCACCACCGAGAACATGCTCAAGCTGGTGCCGGACAGCCTGCGCGAGGCCGCCTACGCCCTCGGTACGCCGAAGTGGAAGATGATCTCGGCGATTACGCTAAAGGCTTCCGTCTCCGGGATCATGACCGGCGTACTGCTGGCGGTGGCGCGCATTGCCGGCGAAACGGCGCCTCTGCTGTTTACCGCGCTCTCCAATCAGTTCTGGAGCACCGACATGATGCAGCCCATCGCCAACCTGCCGGTGACCATCTTTAAGTTTGCCATGAGCCCGTTTGCCGAATGGCAGCAGCTGGCCTGGGCCGGGGTGCTGATCATCACCCTGTGCGTACTTCTGTTGAACGTTCTGGCGCGCGTGATTTTCGCGAAGCAGAAACACGGTTAATTTTTACGGCGCGGCAGACGCGGCGCCGGATAAGGAAAGAGTAAAATGAGTATGGCTAACGGCAATCCGGGTAAGATTTCAGTTCGCGATCTGAACTTCTACTACGGCAAATTCCATGCCCTGAAGAACATCAATCTTGATATTGCCAAAAACCAGGTAACGGCCTTTATCGGTCCGTCCGGCTGCGGTAAATCGACCCTGCTGCGCACCTTTAACAAGATGTTTGCGCTCTATCCTGAGCAGCGCGCGGAAGGCGAGATCCTGCTTGATGGCGACAATATTCTCACCAATACCCAGGATATCGCCCTGCTGCGCGCCCGTGTCGGCATGGTCTTCCAGAAGCCGACGCCGTTCCCGATGTCGATTTACGACAATATCGCTTTCGGCGTGCGCCTGTTCGAGAAGCTCTCCCGCGCCGATATGGACGCGCGCGTGCAGTGGGCGCTCACTAAGGCGGCGCTGTGGAACGAAACCAAAGACAAGCTGCACCAGAGCGGCTACTCGCTCTCCGGCGGCCAGCAGCAGCGTTTGTGCATCGCCCGCGGCATCGCCATTCGTCCGGAAGTGCTGCTACTTGATGAACCCTGTTCGGCGCTCGACCCTATTTCGACCGGCCGCATCGAAGAGCTGATCACCGAGCTCAAGCAGGACTATACGGTGGTTATCGTGACCCACAACATGCAGCAGGCCGCCCGCTGCTCGGATCACACGGCGTTTATGTATCTCGGAGAGCTGATCGAATTCAGCAATACCGACGATCTGTTCACCAAGCCGGCGCAAAAACAAACCGAAGACTACATTACCGGCCGCTACGGCTGATCGGGAGACAACATGGATAATCTGAACCTCAACAAGCACATTTCCGGTCAGTTCAACGCCGAACTGGAGCATATCCGCACCCAGGTGATGACCATGGGCGGGCTGGTGGAGAAGCAGCTGTCGGACGCCATTACCGCCATGCACAACCAGGATAGCGAGCTGGCGAAGCGGGTGATTGATGGCGACCAGCAGGTCAACATGATGGAGGTGGCGATCGATGAAGCCTGCGTGCGCATCATCGCCAAGCGTCAGCCTACCGCCAGCGATCTGCGGCTGGTGATGGCGATCATTAAAACCATCGCCGAACTGGAGCGCATCGGCGACGTGGCGGATAAAATTTGCCGCACCGCGCTGGAGAAGTTCTCTAAGCAGCACCAGCCGCTGCTGGTCAGCCTCGAGTCCCTGGGCCGCCACACCGTGCAGATGCTGCACGACGTGCTGGACGCCTTTGCGCGCATGGATCTTAACGAGGCGATACGCATCTACCGTGAGGATAAGAAGGTCGATCAGGAGTATGAGGGCATTGTCCGCCAGCTGATGACCTATATGATGGAGGATAGCCGTACGATCCCCAGCGTGCTGACCGCGCTGTTCTGCGCCCGCTCTATCGAGCGCATCGGCGACCGCTGCCAGAATATCTGCGAGTACATTTTTTACTTCGTGAAGGGGCAGGATTTCCGCCACGTCGGCGGCGACGAGCTGGACAAACTGCTGGCGGGAAAAGATCCGAAGGAGTAATTTCCAGTCATGAAAAAATGGAAGCCAGTATCTCCGGCTTCCATCTTACCTATTTTTATATAGCGCGCTGATTTTCTAATTTATCGTAATTGACCAGCCGATCGTCTTTAAACACTGACACATTCGTTGATGTTGTTTTTTCAAAACTAAATGGCGTTACTCCTTTGGGTTTTACACCGATGATTTTGCTATATATAGAAATAAAATTGAAGGCGCTGGTTTTTTCATTCTTTACAATTCGCTTACTGTCATTGTTACTCATGATAATAAGGGGTACGGAGTAACACTCTTTGAAGTTAGCGCAATGGTGTGGCGGGGTAGATCCATCGATGGAAAGACCGTGGTCTGAGAAGTAGATAACGGTATAGTCTTTTTTTTGTTTAGCAATAGATACTACGTTTTTTATAAAATTATCAGTTTTACTGACTGTTGATAAATAACAGGCGGTTTTTTTATCACTAAAGCTATTTTTAAATGTATTTTTATAAGATAGTAAGCGGTCGCAAGGGTTGGGATGCGATCCTATCATATGAACAAAAATTACTTTTTTATGATTATTTTGTTCTATCTGATGGTTAATTGCTGAAAGCATTTCACTATCATCTTTATTTTCAGAGGAAAAGCCTCCCTTTTTCATAAAGAATGTGTTGTTCGCATAAGATGAAATCGCTGATACGATCGTATCATATTCCCCTAAAAATCCTTGATTTGATATCCAGTCAGTTTCATAGCCTGCTTTGTTCGCCAGACTTACAACGTTGTTCTGTAGCTGAGGCATGCCGCCCGGTATCGTTGTCAATGAGAGCGTTCTCGGTAGTGAGACTGCTGTAACTGGTGCCGCTGATATGTAATTAGAGAAAAAATAACCGTTTTGTTCATCCAGCCACGGCGTCGTTTTGAGTCTATAGCCAAACGATGACATATAATCTTTTCTCAGACTTTCACCGATAATTACGATCACGAGATCTTTTTTTCTTGCGCTGTCTTCTATTACCCATGAGTCTTTTTTATTCGCAGTTAATGATTTATAGTCTATCATTTGCTGCTTTAATTCTACAAAATCCTTTACGCTTTTCTTTATCATCCGCTGCGGCCAGGAATTAATATTTAAAGAAATAAAAAGAATAAGGCACACAGTGAGTAATTTCTTTGACCCTGTTATATATCTGGTTTTGAAAAAATAAATCCCCAGAAAAAATAATATTATAGATATAATAACGTTTAATGCTTTTAAAGAGCTAACATACTCAATAACTTCTCTTTGATTTGTTTCAAGGATAGAAACAATGAATGATTGATTTATTTTACCATATACGATACCCGTTGGTGCGTACAGTCCACATACAGCTATAAATAGTAGCAAAATAATCGAAGTCGGTAGTGATAATCGACCGATAAAGAGAATTAAAAATAACATAATAACATTGGCTATTACATTTTTTTCATAAAACATACCAAGAGAGTAACTTGATATAATGCTTATTGCCAGAAGTATAGTTATGATTTTTAAGTTATATATTTTACTATTCATTAACGTTAAAGTAGATTTATAAAACCAATTGTGATGGCTATAAAAATAACATTTTATTATGCTTTAATATATTTTAAATTAATTGTGTAGTTGCAGAGCTTGTTTTTTATGTTTTTATAAGTAAATGATTTTTTTGATTTTATTTTTATTTTCTTTGTTTTTACAGGCAATATGGACATAAATAGCCTGCATTTATGTCCGTTATTCCACTAATTAAATTCCATCAGAGTCTTCTGACAAACTAGACAGTAATTTTCCACCCTCGCGCCTTCCACAGCGCCGGCAGTTCATCCAGATGGGTAAACATCGTTACCTTCGGATGGTGGATCGGCTTATTGTGCGGATCGGCGCACAGGTAAAATACCTCCATGCCGGCCGCTACGCCCGACTGCGCGCCGGCGGCTGAATCATCGACCAGAATGCAGTTTTCAACATTAACGTCCATCGCCCTGGCAGCGTGGAACATCAGCGCCGGGTCCGGCTTCCAGCGCTGGATATCGTAGCCGCTGAAGAGCTTCTCCGGGAAGTGGTGCAGCATGCCGGTGTTGCCCAGCGAATGCTGCATTTTGCTGACCGGACCGTTTGAGACGACGCACATTGGCAGTTTAATGGTATCCAGTAATGCCTCAGCGCCGGGAATGACTTCCAGTTCGCTGTCAAACAGGCGCGCCACTTCGGCGCGGTAAACCGGTTCCAGATCGGATTTGTTCAGGTGAGTGCCGTGCTCATCGTTAACGATGTCGATAATTTCGTACAGCTTGACGCCCTTAAAGCGCTTGAAGACCTCCTCGAGCTCGAGGGTAATGCCGAACGTTTGAAACATGTGTACATAGGCGCGGGAACAGATCACTTCACTGTCCACCAGCGTGCCGTCACAGTCAAAAAATACCGCCTCAATACCGGACATGCTCTTTCCTGTTATCTCAAGTTTAACGTTTTCGTAATAAAATTAGCCCGACGCAATCGTTGCCGTATAAGCAAAATCAATGAAAAAAAGTGGACCGCAGGTGCCCTTATTGTCGCATTTTGGTATAGGATAGCGACGAAATTTTTCCCTCCTTTGTCTGGAACCAGAAGATGAGCCAACAAAATACAACCCAGGCTTCGGGCCAGGGGCTGCTTGAGCGCGTGTTTAAACTCCGCGCTCACGGAACCACGGCGCGCACCGAAGTCATCGCGGGTTTCACTACCTTCCTGACGATGGTCTATATCGTTTTTGTGAATCCGCAGATTCTGGGCGTGGCTGGCATGGACACCAGCGCCGTCTTTGTGACCACCTGCCTGATTGCCGCCTTTGGCAGCATTCTGATGGGGCTGTTTGCTAACCTGCCGGTGGCGCTGGCGCCGGCGATGGGGCTGAACGCCTTCTTTGCCTTCGTGGTGGTCAAGGCGATGGGCCTGCCGTGGCAGGTCGGTATGGGCGCGATTTTCTGGGGCGCCGTGGGGCTGCTGCTGCTGACCATTTTCCGCGTACGCTACTGGATGATTGCCAACATTCCGGTCAGCCTTCGGGTGGGGATCACCAGCGGTATCGGTCTGTTTATCGGCATGATGGGCCTGAAAAATGCCGGCGTGATCATCTCCAACGCCGACACGCTGGTGAGCATTGGCAAGCTGACCTCCCACAGCGTGCTGCTGGGCGTGCTGGGTTTCTTCATTATCGCTATCCTGGCGTCGCGCAATATCCATGCGGCGGTGCTGATCTCCATTATTGTCACGACCCTGCTGGGCCTGATGCTGGGCGATGTTCACTACGGCGGCATCATTTCCACACCGCCGAGCGTGACCTCTGTGATTGGCCACGTTGACCTCGCCGGTTCGCTGAACGTCGGACTCGCCGGGGTGATTTTCTCTTTTATGCTGGTTAACCTGTTCGACTCTTCCGGCACCCTGATGGGCGTCACCGATAAAGCCGGTCTGACCGATGAAAAGGGCAAGTTCCCGCGCATGAAGCAGGCGCTGTACGTGGACAGCATCTCGTCGGTCACCGGCTCCTTCCTCGGCACCTCATCGGTTACTGCTTATATTGAATCCACCTCCGGCGTCTCCGTCGGCGGTCGCACCGGCCTGACCGCGGTGGTGGTGGGGATCCTGTTCCTGCTGGTGATTTTTCTCTCGCCGCTGGCGGGCATGGTGCCGCCTTATGCCGCGGCGGGCGCCCTGATTTACGTCGGCGTGCTGATGACCTCCAGCCTGGCTCGCGTGAAGTGGGACGATCTCACCGAGGCGGTGCCGGCGTTTATCACGGCGGTGATGATGCCGTTCAGCTTCTCCATCACCGAGGGCATTGCGCTGGGCTTTATCTCCTACTGCGTGATGAAAATCGGTACCGGCCGCTTCCGCGACCTCAGCCCGTGCGTGCTTATCGTCGCTCTGCTATTCGTGCTGAAGATTGTTTTTATCGACGCCTGATAGCATCGGAAAAGAAAAAACCGCAGACTTGTCGTCTGCGGTTTTTTTTACGCCTTAACGCGCTGGATATACTGCGCGAAGGCGCTCAGCTGGCCGGTAAGATGTTCAACCGTCGCCTGATCCACCACCTCATCGGTCTGCGGATCGACCTTATTCTGGATAACCCCGCCCATAAATTCGGGCTTATTCATCACCATTGCATCAAGGAAAACGAGGATCTGGCGCAGATGATACTGGCAGCGGGCGCCGCCGATGGCGCCCATCGAGTTGGTCTGGATCAGCACCGGCTTGCCCGCCAGCGGCTGTGCCGGCAGCCGGGATAGCCAGTCGATAGCGTTTTTTAGCCCGCCGGGCACCGAGTAGTTGTACTCCGGGGTGACGATCACCACGCCGTCCGCTTCGCGGATCAGGGCGGCAATCTCTTCGACCCGCTGCGGGAATCCTTCTTCTTCCTGGATATCGGCATCGTACAGCGGGATAGCGTCGATAGACGGCAGTGCGCTGATATTCATGCCCTCGGGGGCAATTTTTGGCAGCGTGCGGGCGACGATGCCGTTAAAAGAGCCTTTGCGCAGGCTTCCCAGTAGCGTAACAATCTTCAATGCCTCTGACATGACTACTCCTTTTCATCATGGTGTATTAACTGAGTATAGGTGTTCTCTCTCCCGGCAGGCTGGTAAAGCGCATTAGCCGGGCAGAGGGTTCACTGGCCCGGAGCTGCATATCGGGTAATCCGCGCCAGCCGGTATGGCTGTCAAATTCCCAGACCTTCAGGCGCTCAATCACGGGCGTGACGGCAACAGACCACACCAGCACATCCTCAGCATCGCAAATCGCCTCAACCGGCTGCATATTTGTCGCCCGCAGTCGGCCAGAGCCCGGCAGCAGCTGCAGCCGTTCATGGTTATGAATATCGCCGTTCAGCTTTAGCACACTCTGGCGCAGGGTCAGTATCTGCGCTTTTGCTTCTCTGGGATCGTTTTGGTTTCTGATCCACAGCTGCTCATTGCTGCTGAACTCCGCGATTTCAGCGCTGCCGGCAGGGTAAACGCTGCGCGTCGCGCGCTGAAGTTCCATGCCCAGGCCACATTCGCTGCCGGTGGTCAGCGCCACGCCCACGATATTGCCGGCATAGGCGATGGAAAAGCGCGGATGGCTGCTCTCCATAAACTCCGGCTTGCCATCGGGTCGGGTGATGATAGTGGGAAGCTCATTAATACCGTAGAGCATGAACATCAGCTCGGCCAGCAGAGAGCGGGACGCGAGAAAGCGCGTTCGCCGGTGTGCGGGCAGCTGTCTGGCCCGGCTGTGGCAGGCGGGCGTAAGCCGCGCAGGCAGAAGGTGCCCGTAGTTCAAAATCCCTCTTGCGAAGTGCGTTGCCATTATGTCGCTCCGTGATTAATGGTCAGTGAAGGGTAAATGATAGATCTATTATTGCTCAAACTAATGAGGTTTAAATGTGGAATAACAGGGCTGAATAGGTTTCTGCCAGAAGATTTACATTTCCTTATTAAAACCAGTTTGTTCGTTCACGAATTTTTGATGAAACGGTCGCCGCACGATTACCTGAACTTCATCCCCTTAACGATTTTAACGCATATTAAATGATAATTGTTTTCATTTAAAAATAGCCTGTGCTATAAAAAATAGCACAGGCTATAAATGCGCTTTATTTAACCATGCTATGGAGGCGTCACCATGTTCCCGATTGCCAGCATCAGGGCTTTGCTTCTTGGAGCCACTCTTACCTCGCTCTGCGCCGCTCCGGCATGGGCGCAGGCGAAGTTTAAGGTCATCACTACCTTCACGGTGATTGCGGATATGGCCAAAAACGTCGCCGGCGACGCCGCCGAGGTGAGTTCCATTACTAAACCGGGCGCTGAAATTCATGAATACCAGCCTACGCCCGGCGACATTAAACGCGCCCAGGGCGCCCAGCTGATCCTGGCGAACGGCATGAACCTGGAACGCTGGTTCGAACGTTTCTATCAGCACCTCAGCGGCGTACCGGAAGTGATTGTTACCGCCGGCGTTACGCCGATGGGCATCAGCGAAGGGCCCTATAACGGCAAGCCGAACCCCCACGCGTGGATGTCCGCCGACAATGCGCTTATCTACGTCAACAACATCCGCGACGCGCTGGTGAAGTACGATCCGGCGAATGCCGACACCTATAAGCGCAATGCACAAGCCTACAAAGAGCAGATAACCCAAATGGTCACGCCGCTGCGCCAGCAGGTGGACACTATCCCCGAAGGGCAGCGCTGGCTGGTCTCCAGCGAAGGGGCATTCTCCTATTTGGCCCGCGATCTGGGGCTGAAGGAGCTTTACCTGTGGCCAATTAATGCCGATCGGCAGGGGACGCCGCAGCAGGTGCGCAAGGTCGTGGACCTGGTGAAGAAAAATCACATCCCGGCGGTATTTAGCGAAAGCACCGTCTCCGATAAACCCGCGCGCCAGGTTGCCCGCGAAACCGGTGCCCACTACGGCGGCGTACTCTACGTTGATTCCCTGAGTCCTGCAGACGGCCCTGTACCGACCTATCTCGATCTGCTCAGGGTCACGACCGGTACGCTGGTCCAGGGGCTGAAAGACGGCATGAAGGATAAGTTATGAATTCGTCGTCAGGCATTACCGTCTCCGGCGTCACCGTGACCTATCGCAACGGCCACACGGCGCTGCACGACGCCAGCTTTTGCCTTCCCGGCGGCTCAATTGCCGCGCTGGTCGGCGTCAACGGATCCGGCAAGTCCACGCTGTTTAAGGCCATTATGGGCTTTGTCCGCCTGGCGAGCGGCAGTATCTCCATTCTTGGGCTGCCCACCCGCCAGTCCCTGCGCAAGAACCTGGTGGCCTATGTGCCGCAGTCGGAAGAGGTGGACTGGTCCTTTCCGGTACTGGTGGAGGACGTGGTGATGATGGGCCGCTACGGCCACATGGGCCTGCTGCGTATTGCCAGCGCCGAGGACAAGCGCATCGTCAGCGAGGCGCTGGAGCGCGTCGATATGGCGGCGTTTCGCCACCGGCAGATAGGCGAGCTCTCCGGCGGGCAGAAAAAGCGCGTCTTTCTGGCCCGCGCCATCGCCCAGCGGGGTGAGGCTATTCTGCTCGACGAGCCGTTTACCGGCGTGGACGTGCAAACCGAGGCCAAAATTATCAGCCTGCTGCGGGAGCTGCGCGATGAGGGCAAAACCATGCTGGTGTCGACCCACAACCTCGGCTCGGTAACGGCGTTTTGCGACTACACGGTGATGGTGAAGGGCACCGTGCTGGCCAGCGGCCCGACGGAGACCACCTTTACCGCCGACAACCTTGAGCGCGCCTTCAGCGGCGCGCTGCGCCACGTGGTGCTGAGCGGTTGCGAAGAGCGGATCGCTACCGACGATGAGCGCCCCTTTATTGCCCACCGAACGCAGGGGAACTCATGAGCGCGCTGCTGGAGCCGTTTGGCTATGAATATATGCTCAACGCCATGTGGGTATCGGCAATGGTCGGGGCGCTGTGCGCCTTTCTCTCCTGCTACCTGATGCTCAAGGGCTGGTCGCTGATCGGCGATGCGCTGTCGCACGCCATCGTGCCCGGCGTGGCCGGGGCTTATATGATCGGTCTTCCGTTCTCGCTGGGAGCCTTTTTCTCCGGCGGCCTGGCGGCGGCCAGCATGCTGTTTCTCAATCAGCGCACCCGGCTCAAGGAGGATGCGATCATCGGCCTGATTTTCTCCTCTTTCTTTGGTCTCGGCCTGTTTATGGTGTCGCTTAACCCGACGTCGGTGAATATTCAGACTATCGTACTGGGCAATATTCTGGCCATTGCGCCGGAGGATATCCGCCAGCTGGCGATAATCGGCGCGGTATCGGCAATTGTGCTGTTTTTTAAGTGGAAAGATCTGCTGGTGACCTTTTTTGATGAAAACCACGCCCGCGCCATCGGCCTGCATCCGGGGCGGCTGAAGGTGCTGTTCTTTACCCTGCTGGCGGTTTCGACCGTCGCCGCCCTGCAGACTGTGGGCGCCTTCCTGGTGATAAGCCTGGTGGTGGCCCCCGGCGCTACGGCGTGGCTGCTGACCGACCGCTTCCCGCGGCTGCTGCTGATTGCCGTCGCCATCGGCAGCATTACCAGCTTTCTCGGGGCGTGGGCCAGCTACTACCTCGACGGCGCCACCGGCGCCATTATCGTCGTAGCGCAGACGCTGCTGTTCCTGCTGGCCTTCATCTTCGCGCCGCAGCACGGCCTGCTGGCCGGCCGCCGCCGCGCCCGCCGGGCGCTGGAGGTGCAGCCATGATGAACATGCTGCTGGAGCCGCTGCAGTTTGCCTTTATGCGCAGCGCGCTGCTCATTGCTCTGGCGGTAGCCGTGCCCTGCGCGCTGCTGTCGGTATTCCTGGTGCTGAAGGGCTGGGCGCTGATGGGCGACGCCATGAGCCACGCGGTCTTTCCCGGCGTGGTGCTGGCGTGGCTGTTCGGTCTGCCGCTCGGCGCCGGGGCGTTTGCCGCCGGGCTGCTCTGCGCCCTGGCCACCGGCTACCTGAAGGACAACAGCCGCATCAAGCAGGATACGGTGATGGGCATCGTCTTTTCCGGCATGTTCGCCAGCGGGCTGATCCTCTACATCGCCCTGCGCCCGGAGGTCCACCTCGACCATATCCTGTTCGGCGATATGCTGGGGGTTAACGGCGACGATATGATGCAGACCGCCGCAATCGCTGGGTTTATCGTGCTGGTATTTGCGGTAAAGTGGCGCGATTTCCTGCTGTTCTGCTTCGATCCGCTGCAGGCTCAGGTCAGCGGTCTGCGCACCCGCTGGTTGCACTACGGCCTGCTGTGCATGGTCTCCCTGACCATCGTGGCGACGCTGAAGGCGGTGGGGATTATTCTCTCGATTTCGCTGCTGATTGCGCCGGGCGCGATTGCGGTCCTGCTGACCCAGCGCTTTCATATAGCGCTGCTGCTGGCGGTGGTGATTTCGCTGCTGGTGTCGCTGTGCGGCGTCTACCTGTCGTTCTTCCTCGACAGCGCCCCCGCGCCGACCATCGTGGTGCTCTTTGCGCTGGTGTTTGTGGTCACTTACATTGGCTCCAGCCGCCGGGTGCGGCGGCTGGAGAGGAGGCGGGTAGTGGGGAATTAAGACCGTGAACCAATGTGGCTCATAGAACTATTCGGCATCCTGCTGTTTTAACAATCTATCACCTTGTGACGTAAGGCGATACATCTGTCGGCTGCTTCTGGGTTTATCCGGGATCGTCATTTCTATTAGTTTGCTCGCCAGTGCCGGGAGAAGATAGGTATTGCGGAAATGATCTTCATGCTTCAACCCCAGAGCAGCCTGGATGTCAGAGCGCTTCATTTCTCCTCGGATTACCCTCAGTAATCGCAACACTTCCCCGGTGACTTCCCCGGTGACTTCCCCGGTGACTTCCCCGGTGTCAGATTCTGTTCGTTGTCGTCTGATAACCACCCGGAACTGGTTAGCGGTTACATCGTCGATAAGCTCAATCGCCGGCCAATCCTTTAATGCGCGGAGAATACCGGTACCTAAGCCTCGGTAGGGAAGGATATGTACCGCATGTTCGGTGAGCGTAGGATTCCGTCGGTTGGTGGCACCGCGACGAATAGCCTCAGTGCTCAGGCTATCTGGCAGGTGGCCGGGACTGATAATTTCAACCCGATCGGCGAATATCATCAGACGAATCGATGCGCTGGTGAAGTAGTCCCGATGAATTAATGCATTCACCAACAGTTCTTCAAGTGCCTGTTCAGGGATTTCCAGTTGCCCTAATGTATTAAAGCCCCGACCGGCTTGAACATGACGAAGGTTGCGACGAATAAAGGCAAAACTGCGCTGATATTGCTCCAGTAATGTGCCACCGATATCTTCGCTGTCCAGGTAGCGGGTATCATGCAGTGCTGTACCGGGGAAAGCGACGGCTTTGACTTCGAAGGCGGGTCGCCAGCGCTGCGGTTGGTGACCAAATAACAACAATCCACTTAGATTTATCTCGCGGCCATCGCCCAGGCTGATATTTTGCAACAGTTGTTCAAAGGGCTGACCGGCAAACTCTGCATTCTGACCGTAGCGGCGATTGAAATAGTTATGGAACACCTGGCTGTTGATATCTGCAGATGATGTTCCTGCGATTGGTACCACATCTGCATACACCAGGCCAGCAAGTTGGAACATGCGCTGCATCTCTTCGCGGGATGTCACATGGCGCTTGTCTGCTCCCTGTTTGACCCAAATACGGCCTTGATGGTCCACATAGGGTTTGGCAAGGCCATCGGGTACGCTGACCACAATGACGATGCCGTTGTCCGTCTGCACATTTTCAGTCAGAGGGTGCACCGGCGGACGTGTATGCTGAGAAGCCGCATTGCTGAGCAACTGATTCAGACGCCTCACTGCGCCAGATTCCAACCCCAATACTGAGCCATCATCCTCTACGCCAATAAACAATTGACCACCACCGCTGTTGGAAAAAGCCGCCAACTCAGCGGCTATACTGTCAACATTAGTCGCATCACGTTTGAACTGGTGGCGGCTATCCTCACCCAGAGCCAGTTGACGCAGGAGTTCGGCTTCAGTCATTGGCAACATAGTCCTTATGTAGTGAACAATTCGCGGTCTAGCGAAGCTAGATGTTGAGATCAGAAAAAAATCTTGTCCAGTAATAATAATTGGCCAGGCTTTCAACGAAAGTCCCGCATAACAATCAGCTATGCGGGATATGTGGAAAGAATGGATGATTACAGACGAAGCGCTATTTCCCGATACAAAAGCTCGAAAAAATCCGCCCCAGCAAATCATCGGAAGTAAATTCACCGGTGATCTCGCTCAGGCTCTGCTGCGCCAGGCGCAGCTCCTCCGCCAGCAGTTCGCCGGCCCAGGCGCCGATCAGCTGGGCTTTGCCCTGCTGCAGGTGCTCTGCGGCAATCTCCAGCGCCTGCAGGTGGCGGCGGCGGGCGAGGAAGCCGCCCTCCATGCTGGTATCGAAGCCCATGCTCTGCTTGAGGTGGTCGCGCAGCACCTCTACGCCTTCGCCCTGGCGGGCGGAGAGGCGAATAAGTGAGTGACCGTTTACTTCCGTCAGGCCGGCGGCTTCACCGGTAATATCCGCCTTGTTGCGCACCACGGTGATCGGCAGATTTGCCGGCAGGCGGGCGATAAAGTCCGGCCAGATGGCAGCCGGATCGACGGCGTCGGTAGTGGTGCCGTCGACCATAAACAGCACCCGATCCGCCTGCTCGATCTCCTGCCAGGCGCGCTCGATGCCGATGCGCTCCACTTCGTCGCTGGCCTCGCGCAGCCCCGCGGTATCGATGATGTGCAGTGGCATGCCGTCGATATGGATATGTTCGCGCAGCACGTCGCGGGTGGTGCCGGCGATATCGGTGACGATGGCCGCTTCGCGCCCCGCTAATGCATTGAGTAGGCTGGATTTACCGGCGTTTGGCCGCCCGGCAATCACCACCTTCATCCCTTCGCGCAGCAGGCTGCCCTGGCGCGCCTCGGCGCGCACCGCGTCCAGGTCGGCCATTACGCCATTAAGCTGGGCCTCTATTTTGCCGTCGGAGAGGAAGTCTATCTCCTCGTCCGGGAAGTCGATGGCTGCCTCTACGTAGATGCGCAGGTGAGTAAGTGCTTCCACAAGGTGATTAACGCGGTTTGAAAAGGCCCCCTGCAGCGAGCCCATCGCCGAGCGCGCCGCCTGCTCGGAGCTGGCGTCAATCAGGTCGGCGATGGCCTCCGCCTGGGCCAGATCGAGCTTATCGTTGAGAAACGCCCGCTCGGAGAACTCGCCGGGCCTGGCGATGCGCACGCCGGGCAGGGTCAGAATACGTTTCAGCAGCAGATCGAGAATAACCGGGCCGCCGTGGCCCTGCAGCTCCAGCACGTCTTCCCCGGTAAAGGAGTTCGGGCCAGGGAACCATAGCGCGATGCCCTGATCCAGCGTACTGCCCTGCGCATCGCGAAAGGGCAAGTAGTCGGCGTAGCGCGGCTTCGGCAGCTTGCCCAGCACCGCCTCTGCGACCTCGCGGGCCTGCAGGCCGGAGACGCGCAGAATGCCGACGCCACCGCGTCCGGGAGCGGTTGCCTGGGCTACAATCGTGTCGTTATGGTTCATGGCGTTTTCTCTTACTCTCAAAAATAAAAAAGGCGGTCATCTGACCGCCTTCCATTTTAGCTATCGCTTACCGAATCAGGACTTTTTCTTATCACGGCTGTGCAGGCCACGCTTTTCCAGACCGCGGTAGATCAGCTGCTGCTGAATGATGGTCACCAGGTTGCTGACGATATAGTACAGCACCAGACCGGACGGGAACCACAGGAAGAAGACGGTAAAGATGACCGGCATAAAGGTCATGATCTTCTGCTGCATCGGATCGGTCACGGTGGTCGGCGACATCTTCTGGATGAAGAACATCGTCACGCCCATCAGGATCGGCAGGATGTAGTACGGGTCCTGCGCCGACAGGTCGTGGATCCACAGGGCGAACGGCGCGTGGCGCAGCTCGATGGAGCCCATCAGCATGTAGTACAGCGCAAGGAAGATAGGCATCTGGATAATCAGCGGGAAGCAGCCGCCCAGCGGGTTCACTTTCTCCGCCTTATACAGGGCCATCATCTCCTGGCTCTGGCGCTGCTTATCGTCGCCCAGACGCTCACGCATCGCCTGAATCTTCGGCTGCAGCATGCGCATCTTCGCCATCGAGGTGTACTGCGCCTTGGTCAGCGGGTACATGATACCGCGCACGATAAAGGTGATGACGATGATCGAGAAGCCCCAGTTGCCGAGGAAGCTGTGGATGAACTTCAGCAGCTTGAACAGCGGCTGGGAGATAAACCACAGCCAGCCGTAGTCAACGGTCAGATCCAGATGCGGCGCTACGGCGGCCATCTTATCCTGAATTTCCGGGCCGACCCACAGGGTGCTGCCGGTAGTCAGGATCTGACCCGGCTGAACCAGCACCGGCTGCGACTTATAGCCGATGGCGGCAATGCCGTTACCCAAGTTCGTGGTGTAGAAGTTGCTGGTGGTATCGCTGTGCGGCACCCACGCGGTAGCGAAGTACTGCTGCAGCATCGCTACCCAGCCGCCTTTCGCGCTGAGGTTCAGGTTTTCGTTATCGGCAATGGTGTCGAACTTATACTTCTCATACTTTTCGTCCGGCGTGGAGTAGGCCGCGCCGCGGAAAGTGTGCAGGGCAAAGTTGCTGCTGCCGGTGTCACGATGCTTAGGCAGATTGATGGACTGCTTCAGCTGGCCGAAGGTGGAGACCTCCAGCGGCTTCTCGCCGACGTTCTTCACGTTGTAGTCCACGTTCACCGCGTACTCGCCGCGCTTGAGCACGAAGTTTTTGGTGAAGGTGTTGCCCGCTTTGTCGGTATAGGTCAGCGGAATGGTCAGCGTGTTCTGGCCGTCTGCCAGCACGAACGCATCTTTATCAACGTTGTACAGCGGACGCGGGCCGTTAGCCGGGTTGTCCGGGCCGTCGCGACCGGTCAGGCCGCTCTGCGCCTGATAGATAAACTCCGGCGTGGTTTCCAGCAGCTGGAACGGTTCGCTAGAACCCAGCTCTTTCGGGTACGCCAGCAGGTGCGCCTGCTCAACATCACCACCGCGGGTGTTGATGGTCAGCTCAAGCACGTCGGTCTTAACGGTAATCAGTTTCCCCTGGCCACTGGCCGGTACGCCCTGGTCGGCGGCGCTACCCGCTGCGGTGGTCGTAGTCTGCGTGGTCTGTGGCTCGGGCTGAGGATTTTTATCCTGCTCCCATGCCTGCCAGATCATGAAAGACACGAACAACAAAGCGATGACTAGAAGATTGCGTTGCGAATCCATCGTTAGTGTTCTCTGGTTTTAGATGGTGGGACGGGGTCGTCTCCACCCGGGTGTAAAGGGTGGCATTTTAATACGCGTTTCACCGTCAACCAACTGCCTTTTATCACTCCGAACCTGCGCAATGCCTCAATTCCGTATTGCGAGCAGGTGGGGGTGAAACGGCAGTGTGGCCCGAGTAGCGGACTAATCAGGCGCTGATAGACCCGAATAAGGGCTATCAGGAGCCGTGAGCCAGGCGACAGTGACGGCGCCATAGTTTTTCCAGTGCTTCCGTCAGCGCCCGGTTATCGAGGTCAGCGACCCCTCTTTTCGCCACCACCACGAAATCCATAGCCGGAAGTTCGTGCTGACGCAGGCGAAAGCTTTCACGCGTCAGACGTTTAATCCGATTGCGTTCATGGGCGCGCTTGACGTTTTTCTTGGCGACGGTGAGACCGATACGGGGATGCCCCAGCGAATTCAGGCGGCCGAGAATAGTGATTTGCGGCGTGCCAGCCCGTTGCGGCTGCTGGAAGACGAAAGTGAAATGAGTGGGAGTTAGCAAACGTAACTCCCTGGGAAATGCGAGCTTAACCACGCAGGGGTTAGCTTTTATTACTTGGAAACGGTCAGACGAGCACGGCCTTTAGCACGACGACGTGCCAGAACCTGACGACCATTTTTAGTAGCCATACGAGCACGGAAGCCGTGAGAACGGTTGCGCTTCAGTACAGACGGTTGAAAAGTGCGTTTCATGGCGATTTCTACCTAAACTTGAATAAATTCACTGACTTTTGCGTATACCCGAACGAGTTTCGAACGACTTACGCCTCAGCGTGGGTGATTAAAGAGGCCGGATTGTAATAATTGTACACTCCGGAGTCAATTCTCTTTACCTTGTTTACCGCGTATTTCCGCACGTTTTCACGTGAAAAACGCCGGGAAAATGCGCGTCGTCCGATGCAGGATCTCGGGCACCACGCACCGGGTTGGCGATTATACGTTCTGCCCGGCAAAGCGCAAGGATCGCCGGGATCTTTGTAAGATCATTTAAGTACTAAAAAGGCGGCAGAGAGTAAATTTTCCAATATTGCGGCAGAAATCGACCGCAGCGCAGGCAGGATCGTTTACACTTAGCCGGTCCGGATCCCTGCCTGTGGATAACCAGGCAATAATCTGTGAGAAACAGAAGATCTCTGGCTCAGTTTAGGCTATGATCCGCGGTCCCGATCGCGATCCTCGATCCTGAACGGAGTAGCTAACCGCTGATAGCGGTTCGCGCGTTACCCTTATGCACAGGGTCTTTTCAACGCGTGTCACAATCATTATTTCAGTTTCACCCTTTTTGTTCGAGTGGAGTCCGCCGTGTCACTTTCGCTTTGGCAGCAGTGTCTTGCCCGATTGCAGGATGAGTTACCAGCCACAGAATTCAGCATGTGGATCCGCCCTTTGCAGGCGGAACTGAGCGATAACACGCTGGCCCTGTATGCGCCAAACCGTTTTGTGCTCGATTGGGTAAGGGACAAATACCTGAATAATATCAATGGACTGCTCAACGATTTCTGCGGGGCGGATGCGCCGCTGCTGCGCTTTGAAGTGGGCGCTAGGCCCGTTACCCGCACGCTTAAAGAGCCTGCTCAGGTTACCGCTCAGGCACAGGCGCCGGTGCACGTAGCACGCGCGGCCCCGGCCGCACGTCCCGGCTGGGATAACGTTCCGGCCCCGGCAGAGCCCTCCTATCGCTCTAACGTCAACGTTAAGCACACCTTCGATAACTTCGTGGAAGGTAAATCAAACCAGCTGGCCCGGGCGGCGGCGCGTCAGGTCGCGGACAACCCCGGCGGCGCCTATAACCCGCTGTTCCTCTATGGCGGCACGGGTCTGGGTAAAACCCACCTGCTGCACGCCGTCGGCAACGGCATCATCGCCCGCAAGCCGAACGCGAAAGTGGTGTATATGCACTCCGAGCGCTTCGTGCAGGACATGGTGAAGGCCCTGCAGAACAACGCCATTGAAGAGTTTAAGCGCTACTACCGCTCCGTTGACGCGCTGCTTATCGATGACATCCAGTTTTTTGCCAATAAAGAACGATCCCAGGAAGAGTTTTTCCACACCTTCAACGCCCTGCTGGAGGGCAATCAGCAGATCATCCTGACCTCCGATCGCTATCCGAAAGAGATCAACGGCGTTGAGGATCGTCTGAAATCGCGCTTTGGCTGGGGCCTGACGGTGGCGATTGAGCCGCCGGAGCTGGAAACCCGCGTGGCGATCCTGATGAAGAAGGCCGACGAAAACGACATCCGCCTGCCGGGCGAAGTCGCGTTCTTTATTGCCAAACGCCTGCGTTCCAACGTTCGCGAACTTGAGGGCGCGCTGAACCGCGTTATCGCCAACGCCAACTTTACCGGCCGGGCGATCACCATCGATTTCGTGCGCGAAGCGCTCAGGGATCTGCTGGCGCTGCAGGAAAAGCTGGTCACCATCGACAATATTCAGAAAACGGTGGCGGAGTACTATAAAATTAAGGTCGCCGATCTGCTCTCCAAGCGGCGATCCCGCTCGGTTGCGCGTCCGCGCCAGATGGCGATGGCGCTGGCCAAAGAGCTGACCAACCACAGCCTGCCGGAAATCGGCGATGCGTTTGGCGGCCGCGACCATACGACCGTGCTCCACGCCTGCCGCAAGATAGAGCAGCTGCGTGAAGAGAGCCACGACATTAAAGAAGATTTTTCCAATTTAATCAGAACATTATCTTCGTGACGCTATGAAATTTACCGTTGAACGTGAACATTTGTTAAAACCGCTGCAGCAGGTAAGTGGTCCGTTAGGCGGCCGCCCGACGCTGCCTATTCTCGGCAACCTGCTGCTGCAGGTGGCTGACGGTACCCTGTCGCTGACCGGGACCGATCTTGAGATGGAAATGGTCGCACGCGTCGCGCTGATTCAGCCGCACGAGCCGGGCGCCACCACGGTGCCCGCGCGCAAGTTCTTTGATATTTGCCGCGGACTGCCCGAAGGTGCCGAGATAGCCGTGCAGCTGGAGGGCGACCGTATGCTGGTGCGCTCCGGGCGCAGCCGTTTCTCGCTCTCTACGCTGCCCGCCGCCGACTTCCCGAACCTCGACGACTGGCAGAGCGACGTCGAGTTTACGCTGCCGCAGGCGACCATGAAGCGCCTGATCGAAGCCACCCAGTTCTCGATGGCCCATCAGGACGTGCGCTATTACTTAAACGGCATGCTGTTTGAGACCGAAGGCGAGGAGCTGCGCACCGTCGCCACCGACGGCCACCGCCTGGCGGTCTGCTCGATGCCTATCGGCGTCTCGCTGCCGAACCATTCGGTGATCGTGCCGCGTAAAGGCGTGATTGAGCTGATGCGTATGCTCGACGGCGGCGAAAACCCGCTGCGGGTGCAGATCGGCAGCAACAATATCCGCGCCCACGTCGGCGACTTTATCTTCACCTCCAAGCTGGTGGACGGCCGCTTCCCGGACTATCGCCGCGTGCTGCCGAAAAACCCGGACAAGCACCTGGAGGCGGGCTGCGACATTCTCAAGCAGGCCTTCGCCCGCGCGGCCATTCTCTCCAACGAGAAGTTCCGCGGCGTGCGCCTTTATGTGAGCGAGAACCAGCTCAGGATCACCGCCAACAACCCGGAGCAGGAAGAGGCGGAAGAGATCCTCGACGTCACCTATCCCGGCAGCGAGCTGGAGATCGGCTTTAACGTCAGCTACGTGCTGGACGTGCTCAACGCCCTGAAGTGCGAAAACGTCCGCATTCTGCTGACCGATTCCGTATCCAGCGTCCAGATTGAGGACGCCGCCAGCCAGAGTGCCGCCTACGTCGTTATGCCAATGAGGCTGTAGGAAATAGCGGGCTATCTTACTTGTTATTCTGGTTCCGGGCAGTGCTCGCAATCCTCACGTACTTCAGTACGCTCCGGTTGCTCCGCGCTGGCCGAAACCAGACTAACTGCGCCGATTACGCCCTGGGTATGAGTTAAGCATGTCACTGACTCGATTACTGATTAAAGATTTTCGCAACATCGAGAGCGCGGATCTCGCGCTCTCTCCCGGTTTTAATTTTCTCGTCGGCGCTAACGGCAGCGGTAAAACCAGCGTGCTGGAGGCCATCTATACCCTCGGCCACGGCCGGGCGTTTCGCAGCCTGCAAATCGGCCGCGTCATTCGCCACGAGCAGGATGCCTTCGTGCTGCACGGCCGCCTGCAGGGCGAGCAGCGCGAGATAGCCATCGGGCTTACCAAGGACAAGCAGGGCGACAGCAAGGTGCGCATCGACGGCAGCGACGGCCACAAGGTCGCCGAGCTGGCGATGCTGATGCCGATGCAGCTGATCACCCCGGAAGGGTTTACGTTACTCAACGGCGGCCCCAAATACCGCAGAGCGTTCCTCGACTGGGGCTGCTTTCACAACCAAACCGGCTTCTTCACCGCCTGGAGCAACCTCAAGCGGCTGCTCAAGCAGCGCAATGCCGCCCTGCGGCAGGTGAGCCGCTACGCCCAGCTGCGCCCGTGGGACGCGGAGCTTATCCCGCTGGCGGAGCAGGTCAGCCGCTGGCGGGCCGAATACAGCGCGGCGATTACCGCAGACATGGCGGATACCTGCAAACAGTTTTTGCCCGAGTTCGACCTCAGCTTCTCCTTTCAGCGCGGCTGGGAGAAAGAGACGGACTACGCCGAGGTGCTGGAGCGCGGCTTCGAGCGCGACCGGATGCTGACCTACACCGCCCACGGCCCGCACAAGGCGGACTTTCGCATCCGCGCCGACGGCGCGCCGGTGGAAGATACCCTGTCGCGCGGCCAGCTTAAGCTGCTGATGTGCGCGCTTCGGCTGGCGCAGGGCGAGTTTTTAACGCGCGAGAGCGGGCGACGCTGCCTGTATCTCATTGATGATTTTGCCTCTGAGCTGGATGATGCCCGCCGCGGCCTGCTGGCGAGCAGGCTGAAGGCCACTGAATCTCAGGTTTTTGTCAGCGCTATCAGCGCTGAACACGTTATGGACATGGCGGACAAAAATTCGAAGATGTTCAGCGTAGAAAAAGGTAAAATAGCGGATTAACCCAAGTTGAAATGAGCGAGAAACGTTGATGTCGAATTCTTATGACTCCTCCAGTATCAAAGTCCTGAAAGGGCTGGATGCGGTGCGTAAGCGCCCGGGTATGTATATCGGCGATACGGATGACGGCACCGGTCTGCACCATATGGTATTCGAGGTCGTGGATAACGCTATCGACGAAGCGCTCGCGGGTCACTGTTCTGATATTGTCGTCACTATCCACGCCGACAACTCCGTCTCCGTTCAGGATGACGGCCGCGGCATTCCGACCGGCATTCACCCGGAAGAGGGCGTTTCGGCGGCGGAAGTGATCATGACCGTCCTGCACGCGGGCGGTAAATTTGACGATAACTCCTATAAAGTCTCCGGCGGCCTGCACGGCGTGGGCGTCTCGGTGGTTAACGCCCTGTCGCAGAAGCTGGAGCTGGTGATCAACCGCGAAGGCCAGATCCACCGCCAGATTTATGTTCACGGCGTTCCGGAAGCCCCGCTGACGGTGACCGGCGAAACCGAGAAGACCGGGACCACCGTACGCTTCTGGCCGAGCCTGGAAACCTTCACCAACGTTACAGAATTTGAATATGAAATCCTCGCCAAGCGCCTGCGCGAGCTTTCGTTCCTGAACTCCGGCGTCTCTATTCGCCTGCGCGATAAGCGCGACGGTAAAGAGGATCACTTCCACTACGAAGGCGGCATCAAGGCGTTCGTTGAGTATCTCAACAAGAACAAAACGCCGATCCACCCGAATATCTTCTACTTCTCCACCGAAAAAGACGGTATCGGCGTGGAAGTGGCGCTGCAGTGGAACGACGGTTTCCAGGAAAACATCTACTGCTTCACCAACAACATTCCGCAGCGCGACGGCGGCACCCACCTGGCGGGCTTCCGCGCGGCGATGACCCGCACCCTCAATGCCTACATGGATAAAGAGGGCTACAGCAAGAAGGCGAAAGTCAGCGCCACCGGCGACGACGCCCGCGAAGGCCTGATTGCCGTAGTGTCCGTCAAGGTGCCGGATCCGAAGTTCTCCTCGCAGACCAAAGACAAGCTGGTCTCCTCCGAGGTGAAATCCGCCGTTGAGCAGCAGATGAACGAACTGCTGAGCGAATACCTGCTGGAAAACCCGTCCGACGCCAAAATCGTCGTCGGCAAAATTATCGACGCGGCCCGCGCCCGCGAAGCGGCCCGCCGCGCCCGCGAAATGACCCGCCGTAAAGGCGCGCTGGATCTGGCCGGCCTGCCGGGCAAACTGGCGGACTGCCAGGAGCGCGACCCGGCGCTGTCTGAACTGTACCTCGTGGAAGGGGACTCCGCGGGCGGCTCTGCCAAGCAGGGCCGTAACCGCAAGAACCAGGCTATCCTGCCGCTGAAGGGTAAAATCCTCAACGTCGAGAAAGCGCGCTTCGACAAGATGCTCTCTTCCCAGGAAGTGGCGACCCTTATCACCGCGCTCGGCTGCGGTATCGGTCGTGATGAGTACAACCCGGACAAGCTGCGCTATCACAGCATCATCATCATGACCGATGCCGACGTCGATGGTTCGCACATCCGCACCCTGCTGCTGACCTTCTTCTATCGCCAGATGCCGGAGATCGTCGAGCGCGGCCACGTCTACATCGCCCAGCCGCCGCTGTACAAAGTGAAGAAGGGCAAGCAGGAGCAGTACATCAAAGACGACGAGGCGATGGACCAGTACCAGATTGCCATCGCCCTTGACGGCGCGACCCTGCACACCAACGCCAGCGCCCCGGCGCTCGCGGGCGAAGCGCTGGAAAAACTGGTGGCCGAATATAACGGCACCCAGAAGATGATTGGCCGCATGGAGCGCCGTTTCCCGAAAACGCTGCTTAAAGAGCTGGTCTATCAGCCGACCCTGAGCGAAGCCGATCTCAGCAATGAGCAGACCGTTACCCGCTGGGTGAACGCCCTGGTCACCGAGCTGAACGAAAGCGAGCAGCACGGCAGCCTTTGGAAGTTCGACGTGCGTGAAAACGCCGAACAGCAGATCTTTGAGCCGATTATCCGCGTGCGCACCCACGGTGTGGACACCGACTATCCGCTCGATCACGAGTTTGTCACCGGCGCGGAGTACCGCCGCCTCTGCACGCTGGGCGAGAAGCTGCGCGGCCTGATCGAAGAGGACGCCTTCATCGAGCGCGGCGAGCGCCGCCAGCCGATTGCCAGCTTCGAGCAGGCGCTGGAGTGGCTGGTGAAAGAGTCCCGCCGTGGCCTCTCCGTCCAGCGCTACAAAGGTCTGGGCGAGATGAACCCGGAACAGCTGTGGGAAACCACCATGGATCCGGAAAGCCGCCGCATGCTGCGCGTGACCGTCAAAGACGCTATCGCCGCCGATCAGCTGTTCACCACCCTGATGGGCGATGCGGTCGAGCCGCGCCGCGCGTTTATCGAAGAAAACGCCCTGAAGGCGGCGAATATCGATATTTAAGTTGGTTGATTCGCAGTAACCCCTGTTTCTCGCAGGGGTTACTATCTTCTCAAATAAATTAAATTCAACAGGTATTACACCTATGTTCCCTGTGAATGATTTGCTCGATCTTCAATCGCTTTCTGAATCGGCTGAACTTGAGTTTAAACTCGCGCAGGGGAGTGATGGTAAAGGAAAATTACCCGAAGATTTCTGGCGCTCATACAGTGCTATGGCCAACTCCCGTGGAGGATATGTTGTCTTAGGCATCAGAGAGAAAAAAGGTAATTTTACTGTTGATGGAATTAGTGATACCTCTACTGTTATTAAGCAGCTTTTTGATACGGCGAATAATAAGAAGAAAGTAAATATTAATTTGCTTACCGAACAATCGGTAAAGAAAGTTGGTATCAATGGTAAAAATATTATCATTATTGAAATTCCTGCTGCGAAGCGTGAGCAAAAGCCCGTATACCTCAACAATCAGCCGATGGGTGAAACGTATATTCGCCGCCATGAGGGAGATTGCCACTGCTCTGAAGAGCAGATAAAAAGGATGTTCGCTGAGCAGGTTGAGGAGAGTCGCGACGACCGCCTTCTTACAGGTTTTGATTTTAACGATGTTGATCAGGACAGTTTACGGGCCTATCGAAATCTTTTGGCAATAGCTAAACCTCAGCATCCCTGGCTTGAGCTTGAGTTAGTCGATTTTTTCAGAAGCATTGGAGGGTGGCGCAGAGATCGCCAGACCGGAGAAGAAGGTCTAACGCTGGCCGGTATTTTAATGTTTGGTTCATGGAATGCTATACAAGATGCAGTGCCAAATTATTTTGTCGATTATCGCGAGCGTGATGACTCGAACCCGGACTCTCGATGGATAGATCGTATTTATCCTGATGGCTCATGGTCAGGAAATGTTTTTGATTTCTACAGGCGAATATATCGGAAGCTCACTACTGAACTCAAAGTGCCTTTTGAGTTACAGGATGGTATTCGTCAGGGAGAAACAAAAGTACATGAGTCAATTCGAGAGGCGCTTGTTAATACACTCGTTCATGCTGACTATACCGGGCGCAGCTCTATTTTAGTCGTACGAAGACCCGATCTATTTGGTTTTCGCAATCCGGGACTCATGCGTATACCACCTGAAATTGCGGTTAAAGGTGGGGAAACGGATTGCCGTAACCGACGAATGCATCAAATGTTTTTAATGATTGGCGTAGGTGAAAGGGCGGGTTCTGGTGTTCCGAAAATCATGAGCGGATGGAAATGGGCTAACTGGCGTACGCCGAAGCTTTACGAAAAGACAGAACCCTCGGAGCAAACGCTGCTGGAGTTGTCGACAACGAGCCTGATATCTCAGGAGGTGACTGAACGGCTTGTCAGCCTTTTCGGTCGCACTTTTTATCAGCTTGACGATCTTGAACGAATGATAATTGTCACTGCGGCGACTGAAGGCTGGGTCAATCATGAAAGAGCCTGCCAGCTTACCTCCAGACATTCCCGCGATGTCACGCTTACTTTTCCCCGCTTAGTCGATAAAGGATTTCTCGTCGCCAGTGGCGAAAAGCGCGATAAATCATATAGCTTACCGGGAATGGAGCTTCCATCGCCTGAGGAGGTCTTCGCTAATGCGTTAAGCTCATCGCCGGACTTAACGCATAACGTACAAAGCTTAACGCATAGCACCTCAGACTCGGTGAATAGCGCAGACGAAAGGGACGAACATGGCAGATTTATCAGTAGCTTACTGGATAAACCTTTCATTGACGATCTTAACGCATTGAGTGAGCCATTCCGTCACGAGATTGAGGTACTCACCGCGCCTTCACGATTACACCGCAGATTAGAAACCGAGGTAATGAAGGATATGTTAATGAGGCTTTGCAGCGGCCACTATCTGTCCGTTGCTGTGATGGAGGTTTTGCTGGAGCGCAAAGCACAAAGTATCCGCCAGAATTACCTAAAGCCAATGGTCGATTCTAAGCAGCTTAAGCTGGCGTTTCCCAATAAGCCTAATTCGCCAAGGCAAGGGTATACGCTGGTTTAAGTGAACGATATCAACTGCAATACCAGGAGGAGATAGTATGGGACTTTTCGATCAGGTTGCCGGCATGCTCGGCGGCGACGCGGCAAAATATCAGGCGATCCTGAGCTGGGTGAATGAGCAGGGCGGCGTCCAGGCGCTGCTGGACAAGCTGCGCAATGGCGGCCTTCACGATATCGTGGAGTCGTGGCTCAGCAACGATGCGACGAATCACCTTATCAGCAGCGAGCAGGTCACGGCGGCCCTGGGCAGTCCGGCGGTCGCGGCGCTCGGCGCGAAACTGGGCATTGATACTACCGCCGCCGCGTCCATGCTGGCGCAGTACCTGCCGAAGGTTATCGACGCGCTGTCGCCGCAGGGTGAAGTGACCGCCGACTCCGGCAGCGATCTGCTGGCGGCGGGCATGAATCTGCTGAAGGGCAAGCTGTTTAGCTGATCCGCCATCCGGGCAGCGCACTTCGCCCGCTGCCCGCAGCCCGGCCGAAAAGAGGCTGCGGTCGCCATTTCTGCTCCCCGTTTAAGACGGACTCTGCTACTGTTTTTTGAGCTAAATCGCGTTAGCATGAGTAAGAACTTACTGATATCGGGGATCCTATGGCTATCAAACTGATTGCAATCGACATGGACGGAACGTTGCTGCTGCCAGACCACACTATCTCTCCGGCGGTGAAGCAGGCCATTACCGCCGCCCGCGAGCGCGGCGTGAAGGTGGTGCTCACCACCGGGCGGCCCTACGCGGGCGTGCACCGCTACCTCGAAGAGCTTGGCATGAACCGACCCGGCGACTATTGCATCACCTACAACGGTGCGCTGGTGCAAAATGCCGCCGACGGCAGCACGGTGGCGCAAACCACCCTGAGCTATGACGACTACCGCTATCTGGAACAGCTGGCCCGCGAAGTGGGCTCTCACTTCCACGCCCTGGACCGCAACTACCTCTACACCGCCAACCGCGATATCAGCTACTACACGGTGCACGAGTCCTACGTTGCCACCATTCCGCTGGTGTTCTGCGAGGCGGAGAAGATGGATAAAGATATCCAGCTCCTGAAGGTGATGATGATCGACGAGCCGGCGATTCTGGACGATGCGATTACCCGCATTCCCGATGAGGTTCGGGAAAAATATACGGTGATGAAAAGTTCGCCTTATTTTCTGGAAATCCTCGACAAGCGCGTCAATAAGGGAACCGGCGTGAAGTCGCTGGCCGAGGTGCTGGGCATTGAGCCTGACGAAATCATGGCCCTGGGCGATCAGGAAAACGACATCGCGATGATCGCTTTTGCGGGCGTTGGCGTGGCGATGGATAACGCGATCCCCGCCGTTAAAGCGGCGGCAGACTTCGTGACAAAATCTAACCTTGAGGACGGCGTGGCATACGCTATTGAGAAGTTTGTGCTGAACTAATGCCTCGACTGCTATACCCTGATGCGAAAACCGCGCATCAGGGCCCTTTTATCCATGAAGCAAATCACCTTCGATCCCCGCAATCACCAGCTTACCAATACCCGCACCTGGACCGCGGACAGCCAGTGGCTGGTCTATGACGTCCGCCCTTCCGGCGCTTCCTTTACTGGCGACACTATCGAGCGAGTCAATGTTGATACCGGCGAGATCGAGGTGATTTATCGCGCCCCCGCCGGGGCCCACGTCGGCGTGGTGACGGTGCATCCGGCGGAAGATCGCTACGTCTTTATCCACGGCCCGGAAAATCCGGATGCAGACTGGCGCTATGATTTTCACCACCGCCGGGGCGCGGTGAGCGCCGGCGGCAGGGTCAGCAATCTCGACGCAATGGACATCACGCCGCCTTATACGCCGGGCGCGCTGCGCGGCGGCAGCCACGTCCACGTCTGGAGCCCGGACGGCGGGCTGGTCAGCTTTACCTATAACGACCACGTTCTGCATGAGCGCGATCCGGTGCTGGATCTGCGCAACGTCGGCGTCGCCGCGCCTTTTGGCCCGGTAGTTCCCGGCGGAAATCATCCCCGCGAGTACGCGGGCAGCTGCTGGTGCGTGCTGGTCAGCCGCACGACGCCATCGCCGCGGCCCGGTAGCGACGATATCGATCGCGCCTATGAAGAGGGCTGGGTCGGCAGCCGCCGGCTGGCCTTTATCGGCGATACGCGTTCGGCGAGCGGTGAAAAGGTGCCGGAGCTGTTTATCGTCACGCTGCCGCAGGATGAGGCGGGCTGGAAGCGGGCGGGCAGCGGGCCGCTGTGCGGCACCGACAGCGCCATGCCGGCGCCGCCGGCGTGCGTGGTACAGCAGCGGCTGACCTTTACCCACGACAGAAAATATCCGGGCCTGGTCAATGTCCCGCGCCACTGGGTGCGCAGCGATCCGCAGGGTCAGCAGATTGCTTTTCTGATGCGCGATGAGAGCGGCGTGGTCCAGCTGTGGCTGATTGCGCCGGACGGCAGCGGCCTGCGCCAGCTGACCCGCAGCAGCGGCATTCAGTCGGCGTTTAACTGGCATCCGTCGGGAAACTGGCTGGGGTTCGTGCTGGAAGGACGCATTGCGCTGGCGGACGCCCGCAGCGGCGAAATCCGCTTTTTGACGCCCGATCGTGAAAATCCGCCGTCGCCCGATGCGGTGGTGTTTTCCCCGGACGGGCGGCAGGTGGCGTGGATGCAGGAGACCGACGGTTTTCGCCAGCTGTGGACGGCGCCCGCAGTCGTCTGACTCAGCGCGCGGACATTTCCGCAGGCGGGATCACCGCGTTAGTGGCCTGATTGGCCTGCTCGCTCTTTTCCACCCGGCTCTTCACCGAGTCGTCGGTGCGGAACAGATCCCAGGGCAGTAGCAGGGTATCCATTAGCGCGGTGAACGGCATATCAATGGCCACTAGCGATTTGGTGCCCCAGCCGTTGCTGTCGTCACCGAGCATGCCGGCGCTGGCCCGGGTGCCCGGATAGGTCCCCTCCTTGCCGCCCGTATGTGACATGACGCTGGAGCATCCCGCCAGCGCGATCATCCCCGACCATAAAACAGGTTTAAGCAGAAACGTTTTCATCATGAGTTTTCATCATTGTCGGCACTCTGAATGCCTGTAAAGCGGGGTTATAGCCGCCCGCCAATAAAATGAGTAGTCCCTGAACAGCGCTCTGTGGCGCCTGTCGCACTTTCCAGTCTATGCCCTGAGCCAGAAAGTGCAAAAAATAAGATCGGCACTCTTGAAAATTGTTCCCCGGCACCCATTTTACTTACAAGGCCAATAAGGAACTCGCCTGCGGGGTGTTCCGGCTAAAATCGACCTGTCCACGATGGAAGGTCAGTAAACTCTCGCTGATTTCAGGAGCTTAAAATATGCGTAACTTCGATCTCTCTCCGCTTTATCGTTCAGCCATTGGTTTCGACCGTCTGTTCAACCTGCTGGAAAATAACCAGAGCCAGGGGAACGGCGGCTATCCTCCGTATAACGTTGAGCTGGTAGACGAAAACCACTACCGCATCGCAATTGCCGTCGCCGGATTTGCCGAAAGCGAACTGGATATTACTGCCCAGGATAACCTGTTGGTGGTGAAAGGCTCCCATGAAGCCGAGCAGAAAGAGCGCACCTATCTTTATCAGGGCATTGCCGAGCGCAACTTCGAGCGCAAATTCCAGCTCGCCGACAATATTCATATTAAGGGCGCGAACCTGGTAAACGGCCTGCTCTATATCGAGCTTGAGCGCGTTATTCCGGAAGCGAATAAACCGCGCCGTATCGAAATTAACTGATTCCCCGCGGGCGGCAGCGCCGCCCGTATATACCGTGCTCGCCGTCAGGGAGCATCTGCGAATTTTTTCGCAGGCATCAACTCGCTTCTCAGAAGGAGAATAAACTATGCGTAACTTCGATTTATCCCCCATGCTGCGTCAGTGGATCGGCTTCGACAAACTGGCCAACGCTATGCTGAATACGGGCGAAGCCCAGGGCTTTCCGCCGTACAACATCGAAAAAAGCGACGACAACCACTACCGCATTACCCTTGCGCTGGCGGGCTTTCGCCAGGACGATCTCGACATTCAGCTCGAAGGCACCCGCCTTGCTATCAAGGGTACGCCGCAGAAGCCGGACAGCGAGCCGAAGTGGCTGCACCAGGGGCTGGTCACCCAGCCGTTCAGCCTGAGCTTCACTCTGGCTGAGCATATGGAGGTCTCCGGCGCGACCTTCACCAACGGCCTGCTGCATATCGACCTGACCCGCAACGAGCCGGAAGCAATCGTCCCGCAGCGTATCGCCATCAGCGAGCGCCCGGCGCTGCACAGCTAATCTGCGCTTATCCGCGAAGCCCCGAATTTTCGGGGCTTTTTTGCGCCCTCAGCAGCACCGAAGGCGCCACGCCAAACTTTCGCTTGAATGCCTTACTGAAGTGAAAGGCATCAAAAAAATTGAGCATGTCTGCCACTTTACCCACCGTCTGCCCCTCCTGCTTCAGCAGGGAGTGCGCCAGCTCAAGCCTCGCATCGAGGTAGTACTCCTTCGGCGTTTTGCCGGTATAGCGCAAAAACAGCCGCCGCAGGTGCTGTTCGCTGCACTGCATTTTTTGCGCCATCGCCTGTACGCTCCAGTTTTCCCGTAAATCACTGTGCAGGATCGATAAAAGATTTTCTATTTGCAGCAGCTGAGCATCTTTTTTACCGTTTTCGGAGATGAGACAGATCCACTGATAAATCATTTTTGCCAGGAAGGCGACCGCCAGATTATTCTTTAGCGGATCTTTTTCCGCGATCATTTCCGCGACGTCGGCTAATTCACGATTAAATAAATCGCCGCTATAGATCGTCCCGATTTGTAATAGCGGAATTTCCATGGCGCTGGTTGGAGTGAACTCCATCCAGTATTGCTCCCACAGCAGACCCGCGCAGCAGTAGGCTTGTATATCCGTTGGCTTTAAAAAGACAATGCAGTTGCCGTTGAGGATAATTTCCCGCCCGTTGCGTAGCAGCAGTTTGCCGCAGCCCTGCAGGGTATAGATAGCTACCCAGGAGTTAGGGATCAGTGGTTTGCGCTTGTCCCTTGGCCAGATCACTCGATAGCTCTCATCGGCCAGCGTGTGCCACAGTGAGATTAACGAGATACCGCTGGAGATCACGTTTTCATCAAGAACCAGCGGAATATTGTAGGTTATTTCGTTTTTTACATGCGAAAACTGGCTTTTTCCATTCATTTTATTCCGTCCACAACCAATTATCAGCCAGAGATAACCGGAGATATTACCTCCGGCATAATAAAAGGTTGAAGGGCTGCAAGATGAATATCCTACAAATTGTGAGCTTTATAGCATTTACCCTACTGGTCGCGATAATAACCTGGTTAAAGGTGCGCAAGCAGGATACCGCCTCCCAGCAGGGCTACTTCCTCGCCGGACGTTCTCTGAAGGCGCCGGTGATCGCCGCTTCGCTGATGCTGACCAATCTCTCTACGGAGCAGCTGGTGGGGCTCTCGGGGCAGGCATACCGTAGCGGCATGTCGGTGATGGGCTGGGAGGTGACCTCTGCCGTTACCCTGATCCTGCTGGCGCTGATCTTCCTTCCGCGCTACCTGCAGCGCGGGATTGCGACCATTCCGGATTTTCTGGAGGAGCGCTATGATAAAACCACCCGCATTATCATCGACTTCTGCTTTCTGATTGCGACCGGCATCTGCTTTCTGCCCATCGTGCTCTACTCCGGCGCGCTGGCGCTAAACAGCCTGTTTCATATCGGCGATGCGCTCGGCCTGTCGCAGGGTGCGGCAATCTGGCTGCTGGTCATCCTGCTTGGGGTGGCGGGGATCCTCTATGCCGTCATCGGCGGTATGCGCGCGATGGCGATAGCCGATTCGATTAACGGTATCGGTCTGGTCATTGGCGGGCTGATGGTGCCGGTCTTTGGCCTGATGATGATGGGGGACGGCAGCTTTTTACAGGGCCTTGAACAGCTGACGACTGTTCACGCCGGGAAGCTCAACTCCATCGGCGGCAGCAGCGATCCGCTGCCGATTGGCGCCGCCTTTACCGGTCTGATTCTGGTTAACACCTTCTACTGGTGTACCAATCAGGGCATTGTGCAGCGCACGCTGGCGTCGAAAAGTCTCGCCGAAGGGCAAAAGGGCGCGCTGCTGACGGCGGTACTGAAGATGCTCGACCCGCTTATTCTGGTGCTGCCGGGCCTCATCGCCTTTCATCTTTATCAGGACTTGCCGAAAGCCGATATGGCCTATCCGGCGCTGGTGAGTAACGTGCTGCCGACGCCGCTGGTGGGCTTTTTTGGCGCGGTGTTGTTCGGGGCGGTGATCAGCACCTTCAACGGCTTTCTCAACAGCGCCAGTACGCTGTTCAGCATGGGTATCTATAGCCGCATCATTAATCAGCAGGCAAAGCCGGAGCAGCTGGTCGGCGTCGGGCGTAAGTTCGGACTGTTTATCGCCGTGGTTTCGGTGGTGGTCGCCCCGTGGATAGCCAACGCCCCGGAAGGTCTCTACAGCTGGATGAAGCAGCTCAACGGTATCTACAATGTGCCGCTGGTGACTATCATTCTGATGGGCTTCTTCTTCCCGCGTATTCCGGCTCTGGCGGCGAAAGTGGCGATGTTCCTCGGCATCTGCAGCTATATCACCATTAACTACCTGGTGTCGTTCGATTTCCATTTTCTCTATGTGCTGGCCTGCACTTTTTGCCTCAACGTCGCGGTGATGCTGATTATTGGCTTCATCAAGCCCCGGGAAACTCCCTTCAAATTTCAGGACGCGTTTGCCGTGGATATGCAGCCCTGGAAAAACGCCAAAATTGCCTCGGTTGGCATCCTGTTTGCCATGATTGGTGTCTATGCCGGTCTTGCGCAGTTCGGCGGCTATAACTCGCGGTGGCTGGCCGTTATCAGCTACGCGATCGCTGCCGCCGTGGTGATCTATCTCTTCATTGACAGCTGGAGAACGCGCCGCGCCGGTGCGGCCGTTCTTGTTTCTGACGTAAAGGAAAACGCATGAGCCGCCCAAATTTTCTCTTCATTATGACCGATACCCAGGCCACGAATATGGTGGGCTGCTACAGCGGTAAGCCGCTGAATACCAATAATATCGACAGACTGGCGGAGGAGGGGATCCGCTTCAATTCCGCTTATACCTGTTCGCCGGTGTGCACGCCCGCCCGCGCCGGGCTGTTTACCGGCATTTATGCCAATCAGTCCGGGCCCTGGACCAACAACGTTGCGCCGGGCAAAAATATCTCCACCATGGGCCGCTATTTCCAGGATGCGGGCTATCACACCTGCTATATCGGTAAATGGCACCTGGATGGCCACGATTACTTCGGCACCGGCATCTGCCCGCCGGAGTGGGATGCCGACTACTGGTACGATGGCGCCAACTACCTGGCCGAACTGACGGAAGAAGAGATTGGTCTCTGGCGCAACGGGCTGAACAGCGTCGAAGATCTGCGCAAGCACGGCATTGATGAAACCTTCACCTGGGCCCACCGCATCAGCAACCGGGCGGTGGATTTCCTCAGCCAGCCGCAGCGTCAGGCGGAGCCTTTCCTGATGGTTGTCTCCTACGATGAGCCGCACCATCCGTTTACCTGCCCGGTGGAGTATCTGCAGAAGTATGAGGATTTTTACTACGCGCTGGGGGATAAAGGCCGCGATAGCCTTGAAGGTAAGCCCGAGCACCACCGGCTGTGGGCGCAGGCAATGCCGTCGCCGGTCGGGGAAGACAACCGCTATCACCATCCCCTGTACTTTGCCTGCAATGACTTCGTCGATGACCAGATTGGTCGGGTGATCGATGCCATGACGCCCGCCCAGCGGGAGAATACCTGGGTTATCTACACCTCCGATCATGGTGAGATGATGGGCGCGCACCGGCTTATCAGCAAGGGCGCAGCGATGTACGACGACATTACCCGCATCCCGCTGATTATGCGCCCACCGCAGGGTCAGCCCGCGCGGGTCGAGACGCCGGTGAGCCATATCGATTTGCTGCCGACCATGATGGCCCTGGCAGGCATTGAAAAACCGGATATTCTGCCCGGAGAAGATATTCTGCAGGTGAACCGCGATCGCGGCGTGATGGTCGAGTTTAACCGCTACGAAATTGAACACGACAGTTTCGGCGGCTTCATCCCGGTGCGCTGCTGGGTGACCGATCGCTGGAAGCTGGTGCTCAATCTGTTTACCAGCGATGAGCTGTACGACAGACATAACGATCCGGATGAGATGCATAATTTGATAGATAGCGCCGATTACGCGCAAATACGTAACGACTTGCACGACAGTTTGCTGGACTATATGGATAAAATCCGCGATCCGTTTCGCAGCTACCAGTGGAGCATGAGGCCATGGCGGAGCGATGCCGCGCCGCGCTGGATGGGCGCCTTCCGCCCCCGCCCGCAGGATGGCTACTCGCCGGTGGTGCGCGATTACGATACCGGGCTGCCGACGCAGGGTGTTAAGGTAGAAAAGAAAAAGCAAAAATTTTGATACCGCTCTTCTCAGGGCGTTTTTTCGCCCTCTTCCCTGCGGGGAGAGGGCCGGGGTGAGGGGGCAAGGAGAATACATGAAGATATCCCGCCTTGGCGAGGCGCCGGATTACCGTTTTTCGCTCGCCAACGAGCGTACTTTCCTGGCGTGGATCCGCACCGCGCTGGGCTTTCTGGCCGCCGGTGTCGGCCTCGATCAGCTGGCGCCGGACTTTGCGACGCCGGTTATCCGCGAGGCGCTGTCGCTGCTCCTGTGCCTGTTTGCCGGCGGGCTGGCGATTTACGGCTATCTGCGCTGGCTGAATAATGAGAAGGCAATGCGGATGAAGCAGGACCTGCCCTATACGCGCAGCCTGCTGCTGATAAGCGGGATACTGGTGGCGGTTGCCGCCGTCGTGGTAGTGATGGTGCTGCATGCCGGATAGCCGCCGGGACCGCCGGGTCAGCGATCCCGGCCTGCAGCCGGAGCGGACGTCGCTGGCGTGGTTTCGCACCCTGCTCGGCTACGGCGCGCTGCTGGCGCTGGCGCTCAGACACAGCTGGCACCGGGCAGGGATCCCGTTCTGGATCTCGCTGGCGGTGCTGATGGTGGTAGCCTTCATCCTCTGGCGCTACACCCTCAACCGTAACGTCATGGACGTCACCCGCTGTGATTTTGATGAGCCAAAGGCGGTCAGGGATAAATTTTTGATCGCCCTCGCGGTACTTTCACTCGCGCTGCTGTTTGCTATTAACCATCTGAGACAGTTGATTTTATTCTTTCAGGGAGTGCTATGACAGGATGTCACGTAATGGCCAAACCGGCCAGCTCGCGCTGTAACCTTCACTGCCGCTACTGCTTTTATCTCGATAAACCGCAGCAACCCGTCATGGATGACGTTACGCTGGAGCGCTTTATTCGCCAGCAAATAGATGCCCAGCCGGGGGATGATGTGCAGTTTGCCTGGCAGGGCGGGGAGCCTACCCTGTGCGGGCTCGACTTCTTTCGCCGCGCGGCGGCGCTGCAGCAGCGCTACGCCAACGGCAAGCGCATTCATAACGCCTTTCAGACCAACGGCGTGCTGCTCAACGAGGCCTGGTGCCAGTTTTTTCACGATAACGGCTGGCTGGTCGGGATCTCCATCGACGGTCCGGCGGACCTGCACAATGCATGGCGCGTCAGCCGCAGCGGTAATCCGACGCACCACAAGGTGCTGCGCGCCATCGGTATGCTCAGGGCCTGCGGCGTCGATTTCAATTTGCTGGCGGTGGTCAACTGCCACAACGCGGAGCATCCCCGGCGCGTCTATCGCTACCTGCGCGAGCTGGGGACTGCCCATATCCAGTTTATTCCGCTGCTGGAGCTGAATGCGCGCCGACAGCCGGATGAGAACGCTGTCCCGGCGGCTGCCTGGGGGCGTTTTCTGCGCGGCGTATTTGATCTCTGGGTCAGGGAAGATGTGGGGCGCGTTTTTGTCCAGCTCTTTGACTCGACGCTCGGCGTCTGGTGCGGCTTCGCGCCGCAGATGTGCTCCCTGAGCGAGACCTGCGGCCGCGCCTTTGCGCTGGAAGCAAACGGCGATATCTATCAGTGCGACCACTACGTCTATCCGCAGTACCGGCTGGGTAATATTCACCGTACGACGCTTGCAGAGATTAGCCGCAGCGAGGAGGCGTCAGCGTTTGGAAACGACAAGAAGGCTTCGCTTGTCGCGGCGTGCCGCACCTGCCAGGCGCGGCGCCTGTGCCACGGAGACTGCCCGAAGCACCGGGACGCCAGCGGCAAAAGCGCGCTCTGCGAAGGCTATCGCAGCTTTTTTACCTACAGCGCGCCCTACATGAAAGTGATGCGCGATCTGATCCGCCAGCGGCGTTCACCGGCGGAACTGATGGCCATGCTCAGATAGTCTGCTGGTGGTGATGAAAGCGCGAGGCCAGCGGCAGCCAGCACACCAGGATCAGCAGACCCATCAGCGTCATCAGCAGGCCGAGGCTCGCCTGGCCGTTCTGCGGCAGCAGGGCGGAGAGCCAGGCCAGCACGCCGGAGCCAATATTCTGCAGGCCGCCCACCAGCGCCCCGGCAGTCCCGGCGAGGAACGGAAACGGCTCCATCGCCCCGCTGGTGGCCAGCGGGAACAGCATCCCGGCGCCGAAGAAGAACAGCGCGGCGGGGATCAGCAGCGTCCAGACGGTCATCACTCCGAGCAGTCCGGGGATCCACATCATCAGCCCGGCGGCCAGGCAGCTGGCCACCGACTGCCACATCAGGGTCGGGAAGCGCTTGTGCGGGCGCCCGGCGAACCAGGAGCCGAAAAACGCCGCCGGAATAGGCAGAATAAACAGAATGCTCACCGCCATGCTGCTGAGCCCAAGCCCTGCGCCGAGCAGTACGCCTGAGCTTGCCTCAAATACCGCCACGCCCGCCAGGCCGCCAATCAGCATCAGCAGATAGCAGCCGAAGCTGCTGTTACCGAACAGCGTCCGGTAGCTGGCGATAAGCCGCGTGCGCGGGGCCTCCTGCGGGCGGGTTTCCGGCATCCAGCGCGCCATGCTGAAAATAACGATAGCGCAGAGCACCAGCAGGAAGCCGTAGCAGGCCCGCCAGCCCATCAGCGTATCAAGCACCCCGCCAATCAGCGGCGCCAGCAGCGGACTTACCAGAATCCCCATATTCAGCACGCTGTTAGCGTGGCGCAGCTGGGTACCCTCATAGAGGTCGCGGGGCAGGGTGCGCGCCATCACGCCGCCGACGCCGGTCCCCATCCCCTGCAGCGCGCTGGCGGCAATCAGTACCGTCAGGCTGTGGGTGGTGATGGCGATAAGCGTCGCCAGCATAAAAATGGACATCCCCACCAGAATCACCGGCCGACGGCCGACGCGATCCGAGAGCGGACCGTAAAAAAGCTGCGAAATCCCGTAGGTCAGCAGGTACGCCGCCATCACGCTCTGCACCGCGCCCTCGCGGACGTGCAGCGCCTCGGCCATGTTGGCTATCGCGGGAATATAGATGGTCTGCGCCATCTGCCCGACGGCAACCAGCAGGATCAGCATCAGCAGCATGCTGACGTTCTTATGCCTTTTCATGTCGATTAATACTTTGCCATTGAGTGGTTATGTAGATTATGTATCTGGCCTTTCGGCCATTGTGCAGAGGAATCTATCACAGCAAGGCGGCAGAGCAACCGTCGGGAGGGGATTGGCGCGTCCGGCGCAGGCAGCTTTTATACACAACGACGGCAACTATTGTTGCCATCTCCTGCCAGCCGCGCGTCAGGCGACGCGCAGCAGAATGGCGCCGCAGGCAATCCCGCAGGCGGCGGCGATGCGCAGGGCGGAAACCCGCTCCTTGAGCACCAGAACGGCAATGGCGGCGCCAAACAGGATTGACGTTTCGCGCAGGGCGGCCACCACCGCCAGCGGCGCCTGGGTCATCGCCCACAGCGCCAGGCCGTAGGAGCCGAGGGTGCCGACGCCGCCCAGCAGCCCCTTCTGCCAGTGGCGGACCATGTAGCGGACGACTTCGCGGCGGCGGACATAAAAACCCCACGTCAGCATGCAGGTACCGTTGAGTAAAAAGGTCCACAGCGTATAGCCCAGCGCGGACTCTGAGAGCCGCACGCCGGTGCCGTCGACCAGGGTATAGCTGGCAATAAAGCAGGCGTTGAGCAGCGCCAGCGCCACGCCTTTGCCCGAGCCGCCGCGGCTCTGCATCGCCATCATCAGGATGGACAGACAGATAACGCCGATCCCGGCCCACGCCAGTAAAGACAGGTGCTCTCCGGGAAGAAACGTGCTGACTCCCGCCACCAGCAGCGGCGCGGTGCCGCGCATCAGGGGATAGGTCTGGCCCATGTCTGAGATTTGGTAGGTCTTCGCCACCAGCAGCGTGTAAATCACCTGCAAAATACAGGAGACGGCCAGCCACGGCGCGCTGACCAGCGCCGGCTGCGGCGCAAAGGGCAGGCAAACGGCGGCAATAAGCGCAGCCGAGCCGGTAATGCTGACGGCGGCGGATAATTTGTCGCTGCCTGCCTTGACGATGGCGTTCCACGTTGCGTGCAGCAGGGCGGCGAACAGCAAAATGAAAAAGACGGTGAGCGTCATGGCGCGCTTATGTGATGAGTTTCACATTAATGTAACATTGGCGCCTGCGCCCCGCCAGTGGGTTATCGGCGGTAATAGAAGCGGTGCGACATCTCTGGCGCGTGGGTATTGATAAAGTCGAACCAGCTTTCGGCGTCCGCCATTACCGCCGCAAGCAGTTGCCTGCCCGCGCCGCAGCGGCGTCGGGGGTAATTGGTCACTATCTCCATAGCCTCTCCAGGTTTACCCCGCGACGCCCGCGAGCCCTTATTCTTTCAGCGTTGCGCCATTACTGTGAATAACGTCGCGATACCAGCAGAAGCTCGCCTTGCGGCTGCGGTCGAGCGTGCCGCTGCCGTCCGGGTGAATATCAACATAGATAAAGCCGTAGCGCTTGGTCACTTCGGCCTTTGAGGCGCTAACCAGATCGATAGGCCCCCAGGAGGTATAGCCCAGAACCTCGACGCCGTCCTCAATGGCCTCGCGCACCTGCACGAGGTGATCGTTAAGGTAGCTGATACGGTAATCGTCATGAATGTTGCCGCTGGCGTCGGGCACGTCTTTTGCGCCGAGGCCGTTTTCAACAATGAACAGCGGCTTCTGATAGCGATCCCAGAGCAGATTCAGCAGCGTGCGCAGCCCCAGCGGGTCGATTTGCCATCCCCATTCTGAGCTGGCGAGGTGCGGATTGGGCACCATATCGAGAATATTGCCGCGCAGCTTTTGCACCATCTCTTTATCGGCGGTCACGCAGCCGCTCATGTAGTAGCTAAAGGAGATAAAATCGACGGTGTGGCGCAGGGCGTCGGCGTCGCTCGCCTCCATCTGCAGCGCGATGCCGTTATCGCGAAAGAAGCGCTGCATGTAGCCCGGATAGGCGCCGCGGCACTGCACGTCGCCGAAGAACAGCCAGCTGCGGTTGTCCTGCAGGGTGGCGAAGACGTCCTCCGGCTTGCAGGTCAGCGGATACATCAGGCCGCCCAGCAGCATATTGCCGATGCGGCCATCCGGGATCAGTTCATGACAGGCTTTTACCGCCAGACCGCTGGCCACCAGCTGGTGGTGAATGGCCTGATAGACCTCGCCTTTTGAGCAGGGGGCCTGCAGCCCAACGCCGGTCAGCGGCGCGTGCAGCGACATGTTAATTTCGTTGAAGGTCAGCCACAGCTTCACCTTATTGCGATAGCGCGTGAAAACGGTGCGGGCATAGCGTTCAAAAAAACCGATCAGCTTGCGGTTGCCCCAGCCGCCGTAGTTCTCCACCAGGTGCCACGGCATTTCGTAGTGCGACAGCGTGACCATGGGCTGAATATTGTGGCGGGCCATCTCATCAAACAGCGCGTCATACCACGCCAGCCCCGCTTCGTTAGGCTCGGCTTCGTCTCCCTGCGGAAAGATGCGCGTCCAGGCGATGGAGACGCGCAGGCAGCTAAAGCCCATCTCGGCAAACAGGGCGATATCTTCCGGGTAGCGGTGATAAAAGTCGATAGCCTTATCTTTGATGCTGAAATCGCCTTTCTGCCGGGCAACGACGTCACCAAAGATGCCGTTGGGCGTCATATCTGACGTTGAAATCCCTTTTCCACCCTCCTGCCAGCCGCCTTCGACCTGGTTAGCGGCGACCGCGCCGCCCCATAAAAAACCGTCCGGAAATGTCTTGTTCATCGATCGTTGACTCCTTAAGCGTTTATTTGACCTGCAGGAAAGGCTGGCCTGCGTGAATGTGTTGCCCGACGTGCGTATTCTCCAGTCCGCCATAGCTGTCGCTGTTGCTGACGAGTACCGGGGTGGTGAGGTCATAGCCGGCATCGGCAATAGCCCGTATATCGAAGGTGATAAGCAGGTCGCCAGGTTTTACCGTATCGCCCTCTTTAACGCAGGCGGTAAAGTGCTCGCCGTTAAGCTTTACCGTGTCGATCCCGACGTGGATGAGCACTTCAATACCGCTGCGGCTGAGCAGGCCGATAGCGTGTTTAGTGGAAAACAGGGATGAGACCTCGCCGTGGAAGGGGGCGACCACGCGGCCCTCGCTGGGGATGATAGCCGCGCCGGCGCCGATTAAGCCGCTGGCGAAGGTGGCATCCGGCACCGCGTCAAGCGCAATGACGTCGCCGGACAGCGGCGCCAGAATATCGTTATCTTCCGCGCGGAGCGTGGCGTTCTTGTCATCTGCCCCGTGGGCGGCAGCGCGGGGCAGGCCGGCGGCCAGCGTCAGCAGCGCCGCGATGGCGAAGGAGACGACGACCGCTATCACAGCGCCCCAGACCGTGGCGTCCATCCCGGACGGCGGGATCATCTGCGCCAGCGAGAAGATGCTGGCAAGGCCCATGGAGTAAACCTGAGTCTGGCTGAAGGCGACAATAATGCCGCCGACGCAGCCGCCGATGCAGCCAAATATAAACGGCCGGCGGTTGGGCAGGTTTACGCCGTACACGATGGGTTCAGTGATGCCAAATACCCCGGCAATAGCGCCGGAGCCCGCCAGGGTCTTCAGGCGGGCGTCGCGGGCGCGCAGAAAGATACCGAGCGCCGCACCCACCTGGCCAAAGATAGAGGGCACGATGATGGCGATCATCGGGTCGTGCCCCAGTACCGCCAGGTTGTTCATCATCAGCGGCACCAGCCCCCAGTGCAGGCCGAAGATAACGCACACCTGCCACACGGCGCCAAGCAGACCGCCGGCCAGCCACGGCGCTAAGTGATAGATCCACTGGAAACCGGCGGCGAGCATTTCACCGAGTCCGGTGGCCAGCGGGCCGATCGCCAGAAAAGTCAGCGGTACGGTCACGGCAACACAAATAAGCGGCGTAAAGAAGTTTTTCACCGCCGCAGGCATCACCTTATTACACTGCCGCTCAAGCCAGCAGCAGAACCAGGCGGAGCAGATAATCGGGATCACGGAGGAGGTGTAGTTAATAAACACCACCGGAATACCGAGGAAGGTCTCCGCCGCGCCGCTCTGGAAGGCATCGAGCATCATCGGGTGCACCAGCGCGCCGCCGACAATCAGGGTGACGAACGGGTTACCGCCAAATTTTTTACCGGCGGTATAGCCCAGCACCATCGGCAGGAAGTAGAACAGGGCATCGCCGGCGGCATACAGAATTCGGTAGGTGCCGTTCGCTTCATTCAGCAGGCCGCACGCCAGCCCCAGCGCCAGCAGGCCCTTCAGAATACCGCAGGCGGCCATCGCGCCGATAAAAGGGGTAAATATTCCGGATACCACGTCGATAAAGCGGGCCAGCGGGCCCGCTTTATCATCGTCCTCGGGCTTATCGGCAACAGGCGCGCCATCCTCCCGTCCGGCAAGCTGCTGCACGGCCAGCCAGACGTCGTGAACGTGATTGCCGATTACGACCTGAAACTGTCCGCCGCTTTCAACGACCATGATAATGCCCGGATTGGCCTTCAGCGCTTCGGGGTCAGCTTTACTGCTGTCGTAAAGCTTAAAGCGCAGGCGCGTCGCGCAATGAACGAGGCTTTTTATATTTTCCTTTCCACCAACGAGGCAGAGAATATCGTTAGCCAATTCCTGATATTTCATCGTTAATCCCGTTTCTTATCCTGTGACATACAGCACCCGTAGGGGTTTGCCCGTGAACGCGGCGAGAGTCCTGTTGCGCGCGGTTACTTCTGCTTAAAAATGGCCTGATACTGCGGCTGGTACTGCGGCGCGTTCCAGCTGCCGTCGATCAGCGTCCAGGTGATATAGCCCTGGCTCAGCAGGCCGGAGTCGGTATCGCGCTGTGCGGGGTTCATGGCGTCGGGATTAGTAATCTGCCGGGCCTTACCGTCCGGCAGCAGCTCGTAGCCAATCTGTGCCGTCGGGAAGTTTTCGTTATCGACGTAGCGTTCGCCGAGGATCTTCTCTTTCGCGAGCGGCGGATAGTTGATGCTCAGCCCGGAGCCTTTGGGCAGCAGCGGTTCGCCCGCCCTGTGGCCGACGCGGAGTTTCTCGACCAGGCTGACGACGTAATCAACCGAATCGGGCCAGTATTTCTGGGTGCTTGGCCAGCCGTTTTTCATCTCTTCGTCGTTAAAGATAACGCCGATGCTGGCGGCAATCGCCGGGAAACCGTAGCGTACCGCGCGGGCGGCGGCGCCGACGGTGCCGGAGTTAACCTGCGCCATGCCGGTGTTGGGGCCGTCATTGACGCCGGAAATAACCAGGTCCGGCTGCTTGTCCTTCATGATGCCCCACAGCCCGAAATCCAGCGCATCGGCCGGCGTACCGGGGAAGCAGTAGCGTTTTTCGGCCACTTTCTGTACTTCAAACACCTTGCCCGGCTTAAAGGTGATCGCTGAGCCGATGCCGCTCTGATTGGTGGCCGGCGCCACCAGCCAGACGTCATAGCCTTTCGCCGCCAGTTTCTCCTGCAGCGAGGTGGTGCCCGTCGAGCGGCAGCCGTCGTCGTTAACCAGCAGAATGCGCAGCCCGTTCGGCGCGGCGCTGGCGCTCAAGGCGCAGGCGGAAAGCAAAAGAGCAGTAGCGAGTGCGGTTTTCATGGTATCTCCTTATCGGTGAACGCCTTCCTGAGAAAAGTGCAAAAAAAAACCTAAGACACCGGCGCGCAGCGCTGCTGCGACCAGTGTCTTAGGTTTTGCCTGCTTTCAGTAACAATCCCGGAAGACGCAATAAAACTAAAGGCAGCGCCTCACTAAGTCCAGAGGTGAAAGAATTATTATGTGATGTTCATCAACAAAAAAATTGACCGTCGCCATTTCGAGTAGGGGCGATATCTTACTGCTTTCACCTAAAATATATTAATAACGATAGTCGGTAATACTCTGTATCCCATTTTTATAATTTCATTTTCCTTTCGAGCGAGATCACAGATACGAATTTATTCCTGGAAAATATATTTCCTTCATTTTGTTTGATGATATGTTCTGCGCTGTTGGATTGTTACTGCGTCAGCAGGCAAAACCTACGTAATATAACTCCCGAGTTTTCCCACTCTGGGTTTATAGGACGTGGGTTTTTTTGTATCTGGCGTAAAAGTCGTTATTCATGGAGAAAAACATGAGGAATTTCTTACTGGCTCTAATGATGATAGCCGCATCAGCATCCTGTTTTGCGGAAAAAAATGTGAATACCTCAGAAGGCGACGTCACTCTCTACTTCGCGCGCCACGGAAAGACCCTCTTTAACAGCTTCGATCGCGTTCAGGGCTGGGCCGATAGCCCGCTGACCGAAGAGGGTATTCGCGTGGCGAAATATCTTGGCAAAGGACTTCGGCACATTCCTTTTGACCGCTTTTATACCAGCGATGCCGGGCGCCAGCGGGAAACGCTGGCGGTCATTTTAAAACAGGCAGGTATCGTTAATTATCACAATACTGAGTTAACTGGTCTGCGCGAAGCATTTTTCGGTGGCTTTGAAGGCGGCTTTAACGCCGGGATGGCAAATGCGATGGCGCCAATGCTTGGATTAAAAGATGGCGCCGCCATTTTCCAGAAAATGAAGGCCGCCGGCCTGGATGTCAAAGCGCTGCAGGATGCGCTGGCCGAAGCCGATCCTAAGAGCATGGCGGAAAACTATCAGCAGGTGAAAACCCGCACCAGAGCGGCGCTCGCGCAGATGGTAACAGAGGCGCAGGCTAGCGGCGCAAAGAATATTCTGGCGGTTTCATCCGGTACCGCGATGCAAATTATGGTTGCTGAGCTTACCGATAATCCGGCAAAAAATAAGCCGCTGGCAAATGCCTCGGTAGTAAAAATTGTTTATCACAATGGACAATATTCTGTGCAGGAAATGGGTGAGATGAAATATGTCGAAGCAGGAAAGCGCGCCTTTAGTCAAAATATTCAATGACAATTTATTGTATCGCCATCTGCCTTAATTTATCAGGGCAGAGATAAGGTTCTGTACACGGAGGTTAATAATGCGGGCCTTTAAATACACGCTGCTGGTGCTGATGCTGGCAGGAAATAGCTGCGCGTGGGCGCAGAATACGAAATCATCACAATCGGAAAGCGGTAATTATGCTCCGCTGTCGGTAAACCCTTTTTTCAGCGACGCGTCTCTGACGCTGGAGCTGAAAAATATGTGGAAATATCTAAAGGAAGACGAAGGAGAAGAGAAAAATGTGCACGCCGCCTGGGGGCAGGGTTTTACTCTTGATTATCGCTCCGGCTATTTTATGGACGTTATTGGCGCCGATCTTGTTTATTACGGCGCGGTTGCACTGGGCGCCAGCGATCGCTTCAGCAGCAGGGGCGTGCTCTACAACAAAGGCACCGGCAGCCGCAAAGGCAACGCTGAAGGGTTTTCCAAGTTTGGCCAGCGCAATATCAAGCTCAAATATGAGGCTGGCGATGTGAATCTCAACGCCCGCTGGGGCTGGCAGCGGATCCGCAACCTTGGCGTTATTACCACCTCAACCCGCCTGTCGCCGACCACCTATCTCGGCTGGAGCGGCTCGCTGGGCTATCGGGGCCTGACGCTGAGCGGCGCCTGGATTGACAGCAGTATCGACCGCAGCGGACCCGACAAGCGGAGCTTTACCTCCAATACCGGGAAAAAAATCAGCCGCATTGCCAGCGGCGCGCTGGCGTGGAAAACGGATCCGCTGGACGTTACCTGGGGCTATGGCGAGAGCGATAACTACCTGCGCCGCCACCTTCTTCTGACTGAGTTTAAGCCCTGGGATACCCTGCATATCGGCTCGCAAATCTACGCCACCCACGCGCTCAGCGACTATAAAGCCATGCCGGCCGGCAGGCGCGACTTCGATAATAACGCCTGGCACTTTGCGCTGGACGGCATCTGGAAGGGCAGCGGCTGGGGCAGCAAGTGGGGCGTGGCCTATACCGATGCGAAAAAGCGCGGCATGGTGGGACACTATCCGCGCCACATGAGTAAAAACTCGCGCGGCACCTTTATCTCAATGGCTAATGCGGGCAATGACTACATGCGCGACGGGGAGGTGATGCTGGCTAATATGTCTGACTACATGCTCACCCCGGCGCTGGCCATCGGCTTTGCAGGGAACGTGGCGCAGTTTAGCTATCGGGGCAATAAGGTCAGAACCGGCGAGGTGAACCTCTTCAGCCGCTGGGCGCCGACGCATCCGACGCTGAAAAACCTGATCGTGTGGGGCATGTTTGGCCCCGGCTGGTCCTATAAAACGGCGGGCGGTAAAACGCCGAAGCTGGTCAACGGGCGCTACCAGCGGGCGCACACCCTTGCCGGAGAGGTGATCGTTGAGTACAAATTCTCCCTGTTTTAATCCTGGATATGCCGTTATTCAGAGCACGATCCTGCGGTGAATAGCGGCGTAACGCGATCTTCAGCACGTTTTTTAACGCAGCGTGATAATTGCGTTGTCAGCCGATAAAAGCTGTGGTTGTATAAAACGCTCAAACACACAACGTTATGGTCCCTAATGAACGCCATCCGCAATGCACAGAACCTACTACTTACCGCGCAACCTGCCGCGGTGGTCGTCGTGCGTGTGGTGGTGGTCGTCGGCAATGCGCCGTAGGGTCCGGAACGCACGATTCCAAAACCCCGCCGGCGCAAACCGGGCGGGGTTTTTCGTTTAAGACGCCTCCCGGAAAGCCGGCCCAGAATAAAAGGACTGGAGCATGGCACATTCGGGCACACCGTCGTCACGGCCTGCATCGCAGGCGAAGCGCTTCACCGGCGCGCAGTTAATCGTTCATCTGCTGGAGCGTCAGGGCATCACTACCGTTGCCGGTATTCCGGGCGGCACCGTGCTGCCGCTGTATGATGCGCTGAGCCAGAGCAGGCAAATTCGCCACGTGCTGGCCCGCCACGAACAGGGCGCGGGCTTTATCGCCCAGGGCATGGCGCGCACCCAGGGTAAACCGGCGGTGTGCATGGCCTGCAGCGGTCCCGGCGCCACCAACCTGGTGACCGCCATTGCCGACGCCCGCCTCGACTCCATTCCGCTGGTCTGCATCACCGGCCAGGTTCCGGCCTCGATGATCGGCACCGACGCCTTTCAGGAAGTGGACACCTACGGTATCTCTATCCCCATCACCAAGCATAACTACCTGGTCCGCGACATCAGCGAGTTGCCGCAGGTGATAAGCGACGCTTTCCGCATCGCCCAGTCGGGCCGGCCGGGACCGGTGTGGATAGATATTCCTAAGGATGTGCAGACCGCAGAAATCGACATTGACGATCTGCCGATGCCGGGCTGTAAAGCGCCGGCGCCGGTATTCAGCCTTGCCGACGTGCGCGAGGCGGCAGCGATGATCAACGCTGCGAAGCGGCCAGTGCTCTACCTCGGCGGCGGGGCAATTAACGTACCCGACCAGATCCGTAAGCTGGCCGAAAAGGCCAACCTGCCCACCACCATGACCCTGATGGCGCTGGGTATGCTGCCGAAGGCGCACCCGCTGTCGCTGGGTATGCTGGGTATGCACGGCGCCCGCAGCACCAACTACATTCTGCAGGAGTCTGATTTACTGATTGTGTTAGGCGCCCGTTTTGATGACCGGGCGATTGGCAAAACCGAACAGTTCTGCCCGAATGCTAAAATCATCCACGTCGATATCGACCGCGCCGAGCTGGGCAAAATCAAGCAGCCCCACGTGGCGATGCAGGCCGACGTCGGCGAAGTGCTCGATCAGCTGATCCCGCTGATTGAGGCGCAGCCGCGCGATGAGTGGCGCCGGCTGGTGGCCGATCTGCAGCAGGAGTTTCCGTCCGCGATCCCCCGGGAGGGCGATCCGCTGAGCCACTACGGCCTGATCGGCGCCGTCGCCGCCTGCGTTGACGATGAGGCCATCGTTACCACCGATGTCGGCCAGCACCAGATGTGGACCGCCCAGGCCTATCCGCTCAACCGCCCCCGCCAGTGGCTGACCTCGGGTGGCCTCGGCACGATGGGCTTCGGGCTGCCCGCCGCCGTCGGCGCGGCGCTGGCGAATCCGCACCGCAAAGTGCTGTGCTTCTCCGGCGACGGCAGCCTGATGATGAACATTCAGGAGATGGCGACGGCGGCGGAAAACCAGCTCGACGTGAAAATCATTCTGATGAACAACGAGGCGCTGGGCCTGGTGCACCAGCAGCAGAGCCTGTTCTATCAGCAGGGCGTTTTTGCCGCCACCTATCCGGGCACCATCAACTTTATGCAGATTGCCGAAGGCTTCGGCCTGCAGACCTGCGATTTAAACGCGGAGGCCGATCCGCAGGCGGCGCTGCGGGCGATTATCGCAAGGCCGGGACCGGCACTGATTCACGTGCGTATCGATCCCGAGCAAAAAGTCTGGCCGATGGTGCCGCCGGGTGCCGCAAATACTGAAATGGTGGGGGAATAAGCCATGCAAAACGCGATTCATAACAACGTCATCCTTGAGCTCACCGTGCGCAACCATCCGGGCGTCATGACCCACGTCTGCGGCCTGTTCGCCCGCCGGGCCTTCAACGTTGAGGGCATTCTCTGCCTGCCTATTCAGCACAGCGACAAGAGCCGCATCTGGCTGCTGGTGAATAATGATACCCGCCTTGAGCAGATGATAAGCCAGATAGACAAGCTGGAGGACGTAAGCCAGGTCATTCGCCACCAGAGCGATCCCGGCGTATTCAACAAGCTGGGCCTGTTTTTTGAATGATCCTCTGTCGCCGCTGCCGGTAAAGGATGGCTTTTAAAGCAATTCTCCTTATGATGTCCCGGCAGCGGCGAAGAGAGAGGACGCATGGTCTGGTTGATGTTAGCCACCCTGACGGTGGTGTTTGTGGTGGGATTTCGGGTACTGACCTCCGGCTCGCGCCGGGCGATTAAGCGCCTGAGCGAGCGGTTAGGCGTTACGCCGGAGCCGGTCGAATCGATGATCGATCAGATGGGAAAACGCGCCGGAGAGGAGTATCTGCGCTACCTGGAGCGGCCCAACGAGGCGCATCTGCTTAACGCCGCCCAGGTGCTGCTGATCTGGCAGGTGGCGGTAGTCGACGGCAGTGAAAGCAACCTGCTGTGGTGGCACCGCCATTTGCAGAAGGGGCGGCTGGCCTCTCCGCTGACCGACGCCCAGGTCCGCCTTGCGCTGGGTTTCCTGCGCGAGCTGGAGCCTGACGTTGCCGAGTTTAATGCCTTTCAGCACCGCTATAACGCCTTGTTTATGCAGCAGGAAGGCGTCAGCTGGCTGCACTGACGCCCCGTTTCAGGGGCGCTCTCCTTTCGCCAGTCGGGTATTAATGTCGGCGATGACGTCCGGCAGGTCGGCGAGCGTATCGACAACATAGTGCGCGCCCGCGGCGTACAGTTCGCCGGCCGCTCTTTCCCGACGCCCGGCAATCTCCTCTGCCGACATCGCCTGAAACGCCTCCCAGGTCGCGCCGAACGCGTTCCCGGACAGCGCCACCCCGACGCTCCACATTCCGGCGTGAATGCCTTCGGCAATACCGGGCGCGGCATCATCCACTTTTACGCAGTGGGCAACGTCGTCAATGCCCAGGGCAATCACGTTGTGCAGCGCCATCCACGGGCCGGGGCGGCCGCCCGGCGGCAGATCGTCGGTGGCTACCCAGCAGTCCGGTGAATAGCCCAGCGCAGCGGCGGCAGGGACCAGCCGCTCCATCACCGCCCGCGGGTAGCCGGAGCAGGAGCCAATTTTCAGGCCCTGGGCGCGAAAACCGGCAATAGTGTCGATAACGCCGGCAATCGGCGCGGCAAAATCCACGACTTTCGCGATCTGCAAAGGCATAAAGGCCGCATAGATGGCATCAATATCCGCCGCCGTCATGCTGCGGCCAAACTTTGCCCGCCAGCGGGCATCGACGGCGGGAAGTTTGCCGAGAGCTTCAATGTGCTGCCACTTGCCGAGTCCCATCGGCACCCGGGCCTCCTGCAGCGTGATCTCAACGGCAAACGCCTGCCGGAAGGCCTCGACGAAGATTTCCGTCGGCGCAAAGGAGCCGAAGTCGACGGTTGTCCCCGCCCAGTCGAGAATAACGGCGCTAATCTTGTTCATGATGACTCCTTATTGTTTCCAGTAGCTGGCGCCGTCGACGGCGGCGAGAAGGGCGGTGATATCCCCGGCGTACACTTCGCCGATATTGCCGATGCGAAAGCAGTCGCTGCGCGAGACTTTGCCCGGATAGATCACGAAGCCCTGCGCTTTCAGCTTCTGGTAGAAGGCGCTGAACTGATACTGCGGCGCATCGGGCGAGTAAAAGGCAGTAATAATCGGCGAGTGGAGTGCGTCGTCCAGCAGCGTATGAAAGCCCAGGGCGCGCATGCCGGCAACCAGCTGCCGCTGGTTGCTGCTGTAGCGCCGGTGGCGGGCGACGACGCCGCCCTCATCCGCCAGTTCTTTCAGGGCCTGGGCAAAGGCCAGCACGGTATGGGTGGGCGAGGTGAAGCGCCATTTTCCGTGATTATCCTCCATGGAGCGCCACTGGGCGTAAAGATCGAGCGACAGCGAGCGGGAATGACCCTCACACTGCGCTAGCTCGGACTGCCGGGCAATCACAAACGCAAAGCCGGGCACGCCCTGAATACACTTATTGGCGGAGCTGATTAAAAAGTCGATGTTGAGCCGGGCGACGTCCAGCGGTATCCCACCGAAGCTGCTCATCGCATCAACGATGTAGCGCTTGCCGTAGCGGACCGCCAGTTCGCCCACTTCTGCAATCGGATTCAGGATGCCGGTGGTGGTTTCGCAGTGCACCATGGCGATGTGCGTGATCGCGCCGTCCTGCTGAAGGATCGTTTCGATCGCCATCGGGTCCGGCGCATTGACTTCACCCACGTCGCAGACGCGATGATTGATGCCCATCAGGGATGCCATTTCAATCATGCGCGCGCCGTACGCGCCGTTGCTGATAATAAGGACTTTCGCCCCGGGCCCCAGCGCCGTGCCCAGCACGGCTTCGACCGCGTAGCTGCCGCTCCCCTGCAGCAGCACGGCGGAATATCCCGCTTCTGCGGTCGCCAGCCCGACCAGCTGCCGGCGAATTGCCTGCACGACGCCAAGATTGTAATCATCATCCCAGGTGCAGCTATCGTAAAGCATGGCCTCTTTAACCGTGCGGGAGGTGGTCAGCGGGCCGGGAGTGAGCAGCAGATAATCATGTGAACGCATCTATGTTTCGCCTTTGGTCTATACCAGATTTGACAGTATAGTGGATAAAAATGAGGCTGGAGGTCAAAGGGAAAATGGTCGTGCAACAAAAAATTCATCTGAGTCTGTATAATGGCCGTCAATCATAACCCGCGTGGATCATCATGAAATCACCCTCTGGCGAGATACCGCAGTACCTGCTGATTAAGGCCCAGCTCCAGGACCGCATCGCGCGCGGCGCGCTGAAAAGCGGCGATAAACTGCCTTCTGAGCGTGAACTGTGCGCGCTTTTTAATACCACTCGCGTCACCATCCGCGAGAGCCTGGCCCAGCTGGAGGCCGGCGGTCTTATCTGGCGCGCCGACCGCCGGGGCTGGTTTGTCTCGCCCGACAGGCTGTGGCTGGATCCGACGCAGAACACCAATTTCCACAAACTCTGCCAGGAGCAGGGCCGCACGCCGAAAACGGTTCTTCTCGAGGGCCGCGTTGCGCCGGTGCCGGTAGAGGTGATGACGCCCCTGGCGCTGCAGCCGTTTGATCAAATTTATCTTCTGACCCGCCTGCGCTACGCCGACGATCGCGCGATTTGCTACTGTGAAAACCACTGTCTCCCCGCCCGCGTGCCGGACCTGCTCGGGCACGATCTGAACGGCAGCCTGACCGAGGTTTATCAGCGCTACTATGACCTGGTGTACACCAGCATGCATCTCAGCTTCTGGCCTACCGCGATGCCGGCCCAGGCAGCCGCGGCGCTGGGCGTCATGGAGGGGAGGCCTGCCCTGATGCTGCGGCGTCTGAATTACGATCAGCACGGACGGATCCTCGATTTTGATATTGAATACTGGCGACACGACAGCCTGCGCATAGAAGTCGATACCCACTAACATCTTTCATCTTTCTGTAACATCCAGGCGTTAGCGTGTGAATCAATCTGGTATAGACCATTTGATTTCACGACTGGAGGCTAACGCCATGAAACTGACTAAACTCGCGCTGTTAACCACATTTGCTCTCGTCAGCAGCCCGGTATGGGCCGACGGGGTGGTCACGGTGTATTCCGCAGACGGGCTCCACGACGGAGACAACAGCTGGTATCAGCGCCAGTTCGACGCCTTCACGAAAGCGACCGGCATCAGCGTGCAGTACGTGGAGGGCGGCTCGGGGGCGATTGTGGAGCGGCTGGCCAAAGAGCGTACCAATCCCCAGGCCGACGTGCTGGTGACGGTGCCGCCGTTTATTCAGCGCGCCGCCGGCCAGCGGCTGCTGGCCGACTTCACGCCGGATGGCGCGGAAAAAATTCCCGGCGCGACGGCGAACGCCGTGCCGCTGGTGAACAACTTCCTGAGCTTTGTCTATAACACCCGCGCGCTGAAAGCCGCGCCCGCCAGCTGGCAGTCGCTGCTGGACGCAGGATTTAAAAGCAAACTGCAGTACTCCACGCCCGGCCAGGCCGGCGACGGCACCGCCATGCTGCTGCAGGTCTTCCACAGTCTGGGCAGTAAAGACGCCGGGTTTGATTATCTCGGCAAGCTGCAGGCCAACAACGTCGGGCCTTCGGCCTCTACCGGCAAGCTGACTGCGCTGGTGAATAAAGGCGAACTGTACGTGGCCAACGGCGACCTGCAGATGAACCTGTCGCAAATGGCGCGCAATCCCAACATTAAAATTTTCTGGCCGGCCGACGCCAGCGGCGAGCGCAGCGCCCTGGCGTTACCGTATGTCGTCGGGCTGGTGCAGAACGCGCCCCACGCCGACAACGGTAAGAAGCTTATCAACTTTTTACTGAGCAAAGAGGCGCAGACCAGCGTCAGCGCGCTTTCCTGGGGAATACCCGTTCGTGAAGACGTGACGCCGACCGATGCCAACTACCGGGCCGCGACCGCCGCGCTGAAGGGCGTGACGCGCTGGCAGCCGGACTGGGATGCGGTGGCCGCCTCGCTGCAGGCGGATATCGCCCGCTGGCGCGACGTTACCGAGTAACCGCTATGCTGATGAAAAGTAAAACGTCTGTCCGGGCCGCGGCGGCGGCGTCGGGAATTACTCTGGATGCCCTGCGCGTCGCCTATCACGGCAATACGGTGCTTAAGCCGCTGTCACTCACCATCGAGCCGGGAGAAGTGCTGGCGCTGATCGGGCCATCGGGCTCGGGGAAAACCACGGTGCTGCGCGCGATTGCCGGGTTTGTCCAGCCTGCCGGAGGGCGCATTCTTATCGGCGATAAGGATGTGACCGGGCTTGCTCCCTATAAGCGCGGATTAGGGATGGTGGTGCAGAACTATGCCCTGTTTCCGCATATGAAGGTCGAGGATAACGTGGCCTTTGGCCTGCGGGCGCAGAAGCAGCCGAAACCGCTGATTGCGGATCGCGTGCGCGAGGCGCTGAAGATTGTCGGTATGTCTGATTTTGCCACCCGCTATCCGCATCAGCTCTCCGGCGGCCAGCAGCAGCGCGTGGCGATTGCCCGGGCCATTGCGGTGCGCCCCCAGGTGCTGCTGCTGGATGAGCCGCTCTCTGCGCTGGATGCGCAGATCCGCTACGCCATGGTTGAGGAGATCGCCCGCCTGCACCGCGAATTGCCGGATCTCACCATTCTGTACGTGACGCACGACCAGACGGAAGCCCTGACCCTGGCGGATAAAATTGGCATCATGAAAGACGGGTCGATGATCGCCCACGGCGAAACCCGCAGTCTCTATCATCGCCCGCCAAACCGCTTCAGCGCTGAATTTCTTGGCCGCGCCAACATTCTTTCCGCCACGGCCCTGGGAACGCATACCGCGCCTGGCATGGTCGATATCAGCTGCGCGGGGCAGGTGATAGCGGCCTGGAGTCCCGCCATCCATCACGGCCACAATAAACTGCTGTGCATCCGTCCGCAGCACTTCAGCCTGGCGCCGCGCTCGGCCCGCAGTAACTGCCTGAAGGCCACGCTGACGTCGGTTCACTGGCAGGGCGATCTGACGCACCTGCTGTGCGATGTGGCCGGGGAAGCGGTCAGAATTGTGCTGACGCATATTAACCCGGCGCCGCAGCCGGGCGAACCGCTGGCGCTCTGGTTTGAACCCGAAGACAGCGTGCTGCTTGAGGTGTGAGATGGAAATAGCGCTCAGATTGGTCCGGCGTGCGGCCGGGCAGGGTCACGCCGTCTGGCTATGGCTGGCGTTGCCGCTGCTGGTGATGGCAACGCTCTTTTTTTATCCCCTGCTGCTGATCGTTGAGCAGGCGTTTCAGGGAAACGGGGCGGGCTACGGCCTGGAGACGTTCTGGCAGGTAGTGAATTCGCGGCGGTTTATCGGCGCGCTGTACAACACTCTGCAGATTGCGCTCTTCGGCACGGCCGGCTGCCTGCTGCTGGGCAGCGTAATGTCGGTGATCCTGGTCTTTATTCCCTTTCCCGGCAGCCAGTTAATAGCCCGCATTATTGATACCTTTATTGCGCTGCCGACGTTTCTGATTTCGCTGGCGTTCACCTTTATCTACGGCTCTGCCGGCATGCTCAACGGCGCGATGATGTCCCTGTTCCATCTGGCGCTGCCGCCGGTGGACTTCCTCTACTCGGTATGGGGCGTGATCCTGGCGGAAATCACCGTGTTTACGCCGCTGATTATGCGCCCGCTGATGGCCGGGCTGCGGCAGATAGATAAAAGCCAGCTTGAGGCGGCCAGCATTCTGGGCGCCGCGCCCTGGCGGGTCCTCACTCAGGTGATTTTCCCTGCGGCTCTACCTGCGCTGCTGGCGGGCGGCAGCCTTTGCCTCCTGCTGACCACCAACGAATTTGGCATTGTGCTGTTTATTGGCGCCAAAGGCGTCAATACGCTGCCCCTGATGGTCTACAGCAAAGCGATTCTGGAATCCGACTACGGCGTTGCCTGTATGGTTGCCTTTATCAATATTCTTCTCTCGCTGGGACTCTTTGTACTCTACCGCGCCGCCGGGGCGCGCGCGGTCATAAGGAGAGCATCATGCTGATTTGGTCACGTAAGGCGCACGCGGTCCTCGGCGGACTGGCGATAGTCCTCGGCAGTCTGTTTTTCCTGCTGCCGCTGGCGGTGATTTTACTTTCCGGCCTGACGAAACAGTGGAGCGGCACGCTGCCGACGGGCTTTACCCTGATCCATATTGTGAATGCCTTTCGCGGCGCGGCCTGGGACGCGCTGTTCGCCAGCCTGGTCGTGGGATTTTGCGCCAGCCTGCTTGCCCTGCTGTGCGGCGTATGGGCGGCGCTTGCGCTGCGGGGCGCCACCGCCAGAGTGCAGAAAGCGCTGGGCCTGCTGTTTTATCTGCCGAGCGCGATCCCATCCGTGTCCGTAGGGCTCGGGGTGCTGGTGGCCTTCAGCCAGGGACCGCTGCAAATGAACGGCACCTTTGCCATCGTGCTGGTCGTCCACTTTATTCTGATCTCTGCATTTACGTTCAGCAGCGTGGCCACCGGCCTCGGACGTATTTCGCCGGATATTGAGAACGTGGCTTCAAGTCTGGGGGCATCCCCGGGATTCAGGCTATGGCACGTCACCCTGCCGATGCTGATGCCGTGGCTCCTCGCCGCCCTCGCGCTCAGCCTGTCGCTGTCGATGGGGGAGCTGGGGGCAACGATAATGATCTATCCTCCGGGATGGACGACGCTGCCGGTGGCGATTTTCAGCCTCACCGATCGGGGCAATATCGCCGACGGTTCGGCGATGACCCTCGTGCTGGTGGCGTTAACGCTGCTGCTGATGATTGCGCTGGAAAAAATGGCGCGCCGTTTATCGCAGCGATAATCAGACGTTGAGAGGCGTTTTACGTACCCGCGCCTGCCGCCGCGAATCCAGCGAAATCAGCACCACCGAGGAGAGGATCAGCAGCGTCCCCAGCCAGTCCGGCAGCGCAAAGCTGACGCCGAGCAGCAGCACCGACAGCAGGGCGCTGCTCAGCGGCTCCGCGCAGCTGAGAATGCTGGCCTTCGGGCCGCCAATCATCTGCGCGCCCTTCAGGTAAAGGCTGAAGGTGAGCGCGGTGCCGATCACCACCAGGTAGAAAAATGCCAGCAGCACGCCGCCGTTGATGGCGATGCTTTTTGCCTGCCCGGCGTACAGCGGCAGCAGGAAAGCGCCGCCGATCAGCATACTCCAGCCGACAATCACCAGCGTGCCGTAGCGAGCGATGAGCGTGGAGGGATAGGTGGTATAAAACGCCGCCGCAAACGCCGAGGCAATGCCCCACAGCAGCGCCGCCGGCGAGATGGACAGCGAGGTCGGATCGCCGTGGGTTACCAGCAGAAAGGTGCCGAACAGCGAGGTGGCGATGGCGGCGATGACCGGCCAGCCGGGCCGCGCTTTGCGCGCCAGCGCAAACCAGGCCACGATGATGGTCGGCGACAGAAATTGCAGTACGGTCGCCGTGGCGGCGTTGGATTTTTCGATGGTCTGCAGGAAGGTCAGCTGTACGGTAAGCGCCCCGGCCAGCGAAAACAGCAGCAGGCTCAGCGCGTCCCGGCGATGCTTCAGTATGCGGAAAATATTATCGCCGTGCACAAAGGCCAGCATCAGCAGGATCAGTCCGGCGAACAGCAGCCGCACCATGGTCAGCAGCGGCGATGACATCTGGCTCTGCGCCATGATGTACTGCGCGCAAACGCCGGAACTGCCCCACAGCACGGCGGCGATCAGGACATTCAGCATCCCTTTTCTGGTGGAACCCATCTTTCCCTCGATAACCCATTATTGTTGAGCAAAGAGGATAGCATAAGGCGGTCAGATGGCCGTCGCGCAGTGATAAAAGTGAAGCTTATGACCGCTACCTCAATTTGCGCGCGGCGCCGATAAAAATTCACCGCCGCGGCTGCCGGTCATCTCATTATTCCGGTAAGTCAGCATGCCGTTGACGAAGACCGCGTGTATTCCGGCGGACTTCTGTTTCGGGTTCTGATATGTCGCTACGTCGGCAATCGTGGCGGCATCAAAGACAACCACATCGGCAAAATAGCCTTCGCGGATGAAGCCGCTGCTGATTACCGGACGCTGAGCGCCAGGTGCCAGGTGAGGAAGGTATGCCGAGGGCAGGCGAGGCTTTTACCGCCACAGTTTGCGCCATTTGAGCAGCCCTCAGGGTTACCGGGAATGATGTCCTGACTCCGTAGCAGTCTTTGGGGAAAATTCGCACAGATTCACAGCAGGTGTAGACAAAATGGGATCAGGAAAATGGCTAACAGTGAACTCACTAACACGGCCGTCGCGGCCTTCTCAGGGTGTAAACCTGAGTTGCTGCTAAAAACAACCGTATTACCCGCTAAAGGAGATAATACCATCAGAAAAATGACGTCAAATTGCTCGCTGGGTAAAAAAGTAAAAATGGTGGCAATGGCAGGCACCAGGATATGCTTCCAGCCCAGAGATACGGATAAAAATTTCAAGTCCGGTGTTGATTTGGGGCTCCGGGATAATACGATACCTATCAATAGCATACCTAATACCGAATATGCACCTTTAAAATTAGACAAGATGCCAAGGATGTTCTCATTAACGCCTATTCCGAGGTATTTAATCAGGAAACCCAGTAGAGCAGCGTACAGAACGGGTAGCTTTAAGGTTTTTTTGCAAACATCAACCGCTCTGGCATTTCCTTTCTCAAGAATAAAATAACCTACGCTGAACTCATATAGATTTACACCAATAATAATAAAAATAGCAATGGCGATCTGGGATTCATTAAACATACTTAACACGATCGGTAGTGCAAAATAGCCCGTGTTACCGGTGCCAGCAGTGAAGGCGAAAAGATTTCTGACTTTATCTTTCCATATGAGTCCTGAGAGGAGGTAGCCTAAAAGACATAACGCCGAACAAAAAATAAAGGCCCCAATACTGAAATAGAAATAGCTAAGCGTACTGGGTGATTGCACTATGCTGATAATAACGACCACTGGAGAAATAACATAAATCAGTAAGTTGGCTATATCTTTACTGTTACTTTTAGTGATCATTCCGTAGATAAAGCCGAGGCATGATATGAAAAAAAGGGTTCCTACTTTGATGGCTAATTCATTCATCTGTCATTCTCGTTGCCTGTTGTTGGTGTAATTTCATGGACCAGAGACCCCTGCCTCTCCTGCTTATCAGAGAATACGTTATAACCCAAGGTGCCGGTGACGCCTGTTAAAACATGCTCACTGATATAGTCTTTGGGATAAGGCCTTAATCCATTGTCGGGTTGTGAAGGCAACTTTATGTCAACGGGAAATTGTCCAAAATATGATATCCGCAGCCATTATTCAATTTACTCGTTATCTGGATAAACGATGACTCGATGGCTTTTGCTTTACTGACAGTATGTTGATTTATAGAGCTATCCAGCTCAGAGAGCTGCTTTAACCAGTCGGTTGCTGACATTTTCAATCCTTTAGTTTTTAGGTGCTACGGTTATCGTCCTTATGCCGAAATATTCTGATCTCCTGAAGATGAGACGATTTATGCCTGAGGAGTGAAAAATACATAAGATTTTTATTAGTGTTTTTTTGCCCCAGTGAACTTATTTATAAAAAATGAGGTTTGGTAAATGATGGTACACGCGTAGCGGTAACTGTCAATTGTGATCTAAGATTAAATAGAGATGATACGGTGTAATGTTTTTTCGCAGCGCTCCCAACGTAAAAAAGTTTTTTACTTTTATGTTTGTTAGTTTAATGTAATTGTTTGAATTAAATGTATTTATTAATTTTATAGAGGGGGTGTGAACTTATATGTTCCAGCATGAGGCGTGTATAATGTTGTGAGAATTAAGTGTTACAAACCGTCTCTGCTTTTAAGTAAATATAACCTGATTTCTTTTAATCTATTTTTACTCTGTGGTATGTGTTTTTTTTAGGGCTTTTTCTTAGGAAGTTTTCTGCTTCCTGAAATAGAGTGGCTAAACGATATTTTTTTATGACAATGATTCATTCTGGTTTATTTCTTTTGATGAGTGTAGTCCGGCACGGTTTATTTCTGTGGCTTTATTGATAACGAGACGCCAGCTGAAGCGGACTCCTTTGCATCCAACTGGCGTTGTTCATCGTATCCGTTTCTTTATCCTATGCCTTCAATCCCTCTGGCGTATGGCGGGTGTGATATTGCTTCATCAATGGCTTAATCGCTAGCGTCCCGATAAGCCCGCACAGCGCGGCGAAGGTGATCCACGCCCCGGCCATTGCCTTATCGCCCGTAGCGTGGATCAGGTAGCTAGAGATTGCCGGCGTAAAGCCGCCGAACAGCGCGGTCGCCAGGCTGTAGGCCAGCGAGAAGCCGGTGGCGCGCACCTCCGCAGGCATCACCTCCGTCAGGTAGACCACCATCGCGCCGTTGTAGCTGCCGTAGAGGAACGACAGCCACAGCTCCGCCTCCAGCAGATGGGCGAAGCCGGGGTGGGTCACCAGCCAGTGCAGCACCGGCCAGGCGGTAAACAGCGCCAGTACGGTAAAAATCAGCAGCAGCGGGCGGCGGCCAACGCGATCCGACAGGGCGCCCATCAGCGGCAGCCAGATCAGGTTCGACAGCCCGACGCACAGCGTCACCAGAAAGCTCGCCTTATCGCTCATCCCCAGTACGGTTTTGCCAAACGTCGGCGTGAAGGCGGTGATGGCGTAGAACATCACCGTGGTGGTGACCACCATCAGCATGCCCGCCAGGATCAGCGGCCAGTTTTGCCCCACCGAGCGGACGATAGTCTTCATCGACGGATGCTGCTTACGCTGGCTGAAAGCCTCGGTTTCCGACAGCATCGTTCTGATCCAGAACAGAAACGGCACAATCATACAGCCCACGATAAACGGAATGCGCCAGCCCCACTCGGTGACCTGATCTTTTTCCAGCAGGTGGTTAAGCAGCAGACCGAGCAGGGCGGCGAACACCACGGCGATCTGCTGGCTGCCGGACTGCCAGCTGACGTAAAAGCCTTTACGGTTTTTCGGCGCCACCTCAGAGAGGTAGACCGAGACCCCACCCAGTTCCACTCCGGCAGAGAAGCCCTGCAGCAGGCGACCGAGGAGAATAAGTATCGGCGCGGCGACGCCCAGCGTGGCGTAGCCCGGCACGCAGGCAATAGTTAATGTGCCAATTGCCATCAGAGTCAGGGTCAGCAGTAGCCCTTTGCGGCGGCCGTGGTGATCGACATAGGCCCCGAGCACGATAGCACCCAGTGGCCGCATCAGAAAACCGGCGCCGAAGGTCATCAGCGTCAGCATCAGGGAGGCAAACGGGTTATCGCCGGGGAAAAAGGTTTTGGCGATGGCGCTGGCGTAGTAGCCGAACACCATAAAGTCGTACATCTCCAGGAAGTTGCCGCTGGTAACGTTAAAAATGGTTCTGGCGCCGCTCTGCTTCGGCGCGGCGGTTATCGGTTGTGAGTCCATTATGCGTCCTTGTGCCTTGCTTAAGAGAAGTAGTTTTAAAGCGTTCGTGCTGGGTAATATGTGACCGTAATCACTTTGGCTGGCAGAAGGGAAGAAACTTTGGTAACTAAGTATTAACAATAATGAAACCAATCGCTGGCGATGGGCGACAACGAGGAGGCGGCATGAGAATTGACGTTACGGATGCGATTACCTCTGAAGACCAGGAGGAACTCTGGGCCGGGCTGCGCGCCTACAACCGCCAGTTTGTTGATGCGCGGGACTGTGGTACAGCCTCGGCGTTTACGCCCGCGACGACGCCGGCCGCATGCTCGGCGGGCTTATCGGCAAGCGTAAAGGGGACTGGCTCAGCATCGACTACCTGTGGGTGAGCGACGCCGCGCGGGGGCAGGGGCTCGGCAGCGAGATTATCCGCCGCGCCGAAGCGCAGGTTCGCGCCTGGGGCTGCAATCAGATGCTGGTGGATACCATCAGCTTCCAGGCGCTGCCGTTCTACCAGAAGTGCGGCTTTACCCTGAAGACCACCCTTGAGGATTTTCCCTATCCCGGTATGCAGCGCCACTATCTGACGAAGCGGCTGGCCGATTAGCGCCCGGCGCGGATACCCTGGCCGATCATCGCCAGCGCGTGGCTGACTATCTGTTCAGGGGAAATGCTGCGGATGCGTTCGTCGTTGCGCGCGCGCGCGAAGGGCACCAGCACCAGGCTTATCAGCGAGGGAAACAGCAGCGCTGGCGTCAGGTCGGGGTTGAGCCTGCCCGCCGCCTGCCAGTCGGCGATCCTCGCCAGCATCAGGCGGTAGCTCTCCTCGCCGGTGCGCTCGGCCATCTTCTGGCGCAGCACCGGCACGCCGCCCGACATCTCCTGCATCCACAGCGGTGCGAACCACGCGTTGCTCTCCGCAAGTTCGGCCAGCACGCGCACCATCTGCGTAAAGGCATTCACCGGATCGTCGGGATGCTGCAGGAAAATGGCGCCGATGCGCTCGCGCAGCGGCATAAAGCGCTCCTCCAGCAGCTGCTCAACCAGCGCGTCCCGGGAGCTGAAGTAGTAGTGGAGCATCGCCGGCGTCACCCCGGCCTCGCGGGCGATAGCGTTGAGGGAGACCCGGGCGATGCCCTCGCGGGCAAACAGCGCCAGGGCGATATCCATCAGCTGCTCGCGGCTGGCGGTGTCCGGTTTCTTACCGCGCGGACGCCCGGGGCGCCGCGGTTTATCAGATTTTTCTTTGTCACTCAGTGCTGTCATTGGCTGACCGTCCCTTGACCTGAACCCTGGTTCCTACAAATATTAATTATGCGATTAATTAATATCAACGTGGTCCCGTTATGAACTCTGAAACAGTGACGCAAGCTCAGCACGTCCCGGCTACCGGCGTCAAATCTATTCGCCTGCTGTTCAGCGCCCTGCTGCTGGTCATGCTGCTATCGGCGCTCGATCAGACCATCGTCTCCACGGCGCTGCCGACTATCGTCGGCGAGCTGGGCGGGCTGGATAAGCTCTCCTGGGTGGTGACCGCCTATATTCTCTCCTCGACCATCGCCGTGCCGCTGTACGGCAAGTTCGGCGACCAGTTTGGCCGCAAGCGGGTCCTGCAGATAGCCATCGCGCTGTTTCTGCTCGGCTCGGCGCTGTGCGGGCTGGCACAGAACATGACCCAGCTGGTGCTGATGCGCGCCCTGCAGGGGCTGGGCGGCGGCGGGCTGATGGTGATCAGTATGGCTGCCGTCGCCGATGTGATACCGCCGGCCAACCGCGGGCGCTATCAGGGCCTGTTCGGCGGCGTGTTTGGCCTCGCCACGGTGATTGGCCCGCTGATCGGCGGCTTTATCGTCCAGCACGCCTCGTGGCGCTGGATCTTTTATATCAATCTGCCGCTCGGGCTGTTTGCGCTGCTGGTCATTGGCGCGGTGTTTCGCGGCAGCGCCCGGCGCAGCGAGCATCAGATTGACTGGCTGGGGGCACTCTACCTGACGCTGGGCCTGGTGTGCATCATTCTGTTTACCACCGAGGGCGGATCGGTCCACGCCTGGGACGACCCGCAGCTGTGGTGCATTCTGGCCTTTGGCCTGGTGGGGATCGGCGGCTTTATCTATGAAGAGCGGCTGGCGTTTGAGCCGATTATTCCCCTGTCGCTGTTTCGCAACCGCAGCTTTCTGCTCTGCAGCCTGATGAGCCTGATCATCGGCATGGCGCTGTTCGGCTCGGTCACTTTCCTGCCGCTCTATCTGCAGGTGGTGAAGGCGGCAACGCCTACCGAGGCCGGGCTGCAGCTGATCCCGCTGATGGGCGGCCTGCTGCTCACTTCCATCATCAGCGGGCGGATGATAAGCCGCAGCGGCCGCTACCGGCTGTTTCCCATTCTCGGTACGCTGTTCAGCACCCTGGGCATGGTACTGCTGACGCGCATTACCGTGGACTCTCCCACCTGGTATCTGTACCTGTTTACCGGCGTGCTCGGCATGGGGCTGGGTCTGGTGATGCAGGTACTGGTGCTGGCGGTGCAGAATGCGGTGGCGGCTAACATGTACGGCGTTGCGACCTCCGGCGTTACGCTGTTTCGCTCGATAGGCGGCTCTATCGGCGTGGCGCTGTTCGGCGCGGTATTTAACCGCGTGCTGCAGACCAGCCTGACCCGCCTGCTGCCGGAGGATGCCGTCATTCCGCCGGGAATGAGCCCCGAGGCTATTCACCATTTGCCGCAGGCGCTGCGCCTCGATTACCTGAGCGCCTTCGGTTCTGCCATTCACGCAGCCTTTACCATGGCGGCCTGCGTTATGGCGGCGGCCTTCGCGCTGTCGTGGCTGCTGCGCGAGGCGCCGCTGCGGACTTCGCATGAATAATTAGCGCGTTACGTTTATTGGCGGCTGTGCCAGGATGAAGTAACGCCCTTTTTCGGAGAACATCATGACAGAACAGCGCCCGCCGTTGCCGCCATTTACCCGCGAAACCGCTGAACAGAAGGTCCGCGCCGCCGAGGACGGCTGGAACAGCCGCGACCCGCAGAAGGTTTCGCTGGCCTATACCCCGGACAGCCAGTGGCGCAACCGCAGCGAATTTGTTGACGGCCGCGAGCAGATCGTGGCCTTTCTGCAGCGCAAATGGGCCAGAGAGCTGGAGTATCGCCTGATCAAAGAGCTGTGGGCCTTCAGCGATAATCGCATTGCCGTACGTTTCGCCTACGAGTGGCGCGACGACAGCGGGAACTGGTTCCGCTCATACGGCAATGAGAACTGGGAGTTTGACGAGAACGGCCTGATGAGCCGCCGCTTCGCCTGTATCAACGATCTGCCGATTGCCGAAAGTGAGCGCATGTTCCACTGGCCGCAGGGCCGCCGCCCGGATGACCATCCGGGGCTGAGTATGCTCGGTCTGTAAAAGCGGTAAGAAAGCCCCGCGCGAGCGCGGGGCTAGTCTAAGGCGCAACATAGCCTAATCAGCGATGGCCGCCGGTTCCCTCCGTATCGCCGTGCGTCTGATTAACGCAGTGAGTCGGAAAGTTCGAATCCACATAGCGCACCACCAACGGTGCGGCGATATGGATAAGAACCGCGAGTACAACGGCTTTCATAAAGTCCATGCGAGAAGCCCGCTTGATTTGGCTAACGCTGGCGGCTATTCTTGACGTGTCTAGTGTCAAGGATCACCCCCGTTTGTTGCCTGTTTAACATCGCAACGTGCGGGGGTTTTCTCTATCTAGCGCAAGAAGCCGCGAGAGAAGAGATCCCCCGCGTCGCTGCACCTGCCGGTTAAAAAAACGGCGCGGTTATCATGTCGGGGAGAGCGGCGGCGATCAACGCCTGGCAACCAATTATGCGAGTCCGTTTCTGTACATATTCTTCTGCGTCACTGCCCGGATGACGCGGCACAGTGCAGCATAAGAAAGCCCCGCGCGAGCGCGGGGCTATTCTAAGGCGCAACATAGCCTAATCAGCGATGGCCGCCGGTTCCCTCCGTATCGCCGTGCGTCTGATTAACGCAGTGAGTCGGAAAGTTCGAATCCACATAGCGCACCACCAACGGTGCGGCGATATGGATAAGAACCGCGAGTACAACGGCTTTCATAAAGTCCATGCGAGAAGCCCGCTTGATTTGGCTAACGCTGGCGGCTATTCTTGACGTGTCTAGTGTCAAGGATCACCCCCGTTTGTTGCCTGTTTAACATCGCAACGTGCGGGGGTTTTCTCTATCTAGCGCAAGAAGTCGCGAGAGAAGAGATCCCCCGCGTCGCTGCACCTGCCGGTTAAAAAACCGGCGCGGTTATCATGTCGGGGAGCGCGGCGGCGATCAACGCCTGGCAACCAATTATCCGAGTCCGTTTCAGTACATCTTTCCTGCGCCCCCTGTGGGGGTTTTTCCCCCGCTGACTGACTGCACCTGCTTATCCCTCCTCCCTTACAGTGTGGCCTGACATCCATAACGCTAACGATGAAGGTCATGTTTATGTGCAAGATGAAAAGCGAACTCTGTCTCCTCGCCCTCTGCCTGGGCTTCAGTCTGAATGCCGGCGCGGCGCAGCCCGCCGGTAACTGCGGCGTACAGCAGCTGGCCACCTGCCCGCAGCCGGTGGACGATAGTCTGCCCGATGTTAAGGAGATGCTGACCTGGGACGGGCAGCAGCGCATCGTCGGCTTTCGCAACGACTACCGGTCTTATCGCGGTGATGTTTTCAAAGCCGCAGTCCCCCGGCCAATCCCGCGACTTTCCCGCTCCCTGAGCGCGGCGACCTATGACTACCACGGCCAGCGCTACGGTCTGCAGGAGTACATCAGCCGCAATAATGTCACCGGTATGATGGTGATTAAGGACGGTAAGATCGCCTGGCAGTATTACGGCGGCGGCAACACGCCGACCACGCTCTGGACCTCGCGGTCGGTAGGAAAGTCAGTCGTTTCCACTCTGGTGGGGGCGGCGGTAAAAGAGGGGAAAATTGCCTCGCTTGATGATGAAATCGTCAAATATAACCCTGCCGTCAGGGGAACGGCCTGGGAACACGTTACCGTCCGCCAGCTGATGCAGCATACCTCCGGCGTGAAGTGGAGCGAAGATTACACTAATCCTCAGTCTGACTTCGCAAAGCTGACCCAGTGCGAGGCGAATGCGGGCACCTACGCCTGCGTAAATGCCCTGGTGAACGATCCGCAGCGGCAGGCTTACGCCAGGCCGGGCGAGGCGTGGTCCTACTCTTCGGGCGGCGCCTGGCTGCTGGGCGATACGCTGGAAAAAGCGACCGGCAAATCGCTGGCGCAGTACCTGCAGGAAAAGATCTGGCAGCCCTATGGCATGACGCATGACGGCGTCTGGCACAGCTATCAGCCCGGCAGGCACGACGTCGGGGCCCACGGTTTTAACGCCACGCTGGAGGACTGGGGCAAGTTCGGCCTGTTTATTATGAACAACGGCGTGCTGCCGGACGGTACGAAAGTGCTGCCGGACGGCTGGGTGAAGGCGGCGCGGAGCTGGAGCACCGCCGACAAATCCGTCACCGCGGGCCATCCCGACGGCAGCTATGGCTACCAGTGGTGGAATAACAGCGTGCCGGTCACTGCCCGGAACGTTGGCCCGGTGAAGGGACTTGAGAGTCAGGATACGATGTGGGCGCTGGGGATCTTCGGGCAGATTATCGCCGTAAATCAGAAAGAGAAGCTGGTCATCGTTCAGTGGTCGGTCTGGCCGAAGGCGGAGCCGTCGTTCAGCGCCCAGCCGCTGGAGGCCTCGCTGATGTTTAACGCTATCGCCAACGCGCTGGCGAAATAAGCGCTGCGCCCTTCGCCAGCCGGCGGAGGGCGCTTATCACTTTTTAGGCAATTTGGTTATCGCTCATTCCTTTTCGTTGTAAACCCCCGGGTGCCAAAGTCGCTATAGTCAATCACTACGGGATCGTACTGTTTTCAATAAGGAATGCTGGCGTGAAACTCTCTTTATCTTATCCTGGCGCCCTCCTGCTGGCGGGGCTGCTGCTGGTGGGCTGCGATCGGCAAAGCGGTGATGCGCACTCGATTAAAGTGGGCGTTATCAACGGCGCCGAGCAGGACGTGGCCGAGGTCGCTAAAAAAGTGGCCAAAGACAAATATGGACTCGATGTCGAGCTGGTGGGCTTCAGCGGATCGCTGCTGCCAAACGACGCGACCAATGCCGGTGAGCTGGATGCCAACGTCTTTCAGCACCGCCCGTTCCTCGAACAAGATAATAAGGCCCACGGCTATCGCCTGGTGGCGGTCGGCAATACCTTCGTATTTCCGATGGCGGGCTATTCGCGCAAAATGAAGTCGATATCGGAGCTGAAAGAGGGCGCAACAGTCGCGATCCCCAATGACCCGACCAACCTTGGCCGCGCCCTGCTGCTATTGCAAAAAGAGAAGCTGATAACGCTCAAGCCGGGAAAAGGGCTGCTACCTACCGCCGTTGACATCAGCGACAATCCGCACCGGCTGAACATCATGGAGCTTGAGGGCGCCCAGCTGCCGCGGGTGCTCGACGATCCGAAAGTGGACATTGCCATTATCAGCACCACCTACATTCAGCAAACCGGCATGTCGCCGGTGCGCGACAGCATCTTTATCGAGGATAAAAACTCGCCTTACGTTAATATTGTCGCGGCGCGCGAGGACAATAAAGATGCGGAAAACGTGAAAGAGTTTATTAAGGCCTATCAGTCGCCGGAGGTGGCGCGGGCCGCAGAGCGTATTTTTAACGGCGGGGCCGTGCCCGGCTGGCAGTGAGAGCGTCACCTGTAGCGATAAGGGCCAGCGGGATGCTGGCCCGTTTTTATTTCCATATCACGCAGCCCGCCAGCCACTCTTTATAAACATCACAGCGACGCGGAGTTGGGAGACTTAAGCCTCTTTGCTTCTCCACGCCTGCGGATAGCCATTTGGCCCAAAGCGCAGCGTCAGCAGCATCAGGCCCGCCACGCAGGCGGCGTGGAAGCCCCAGTCCAGCAGGTAATCACCGCTTGCGCTGCGCAAAATCCCCGACAACCACGGCGACAGCCCGGCAATAATAAACCCGGCTCCCTGCATAAACGCCGCCAGCCGACCGCCAACTGCCGGATGTGCGGCGTGATCGAGCGCGAGTACCAGGCAGAGCGGGAAAGCGCCGCCGAGGCCGAGACCGCATATTATCGCCCACGCCGCGGGCAGCGTCTGCGGGCAGAAGATAAGTCCGCAAAACCCGACCAGCTGCAGCGCCAGCGCAAGCAATAGCAGCCTGCGCCTGTCCTCATGGCGGGCGAGCATCGGCAGCAGCAGCGCGCCGGCGGTTTGTCCGAGAGTCATCAGCGCCAGCAGGCTGCCGCTGTACTGGGGCGTGCTGCCGAGCTGAATATAGTAGGGCGGAAGCCACGCAATGAGGCTGGCGTAGCCGCCGTTAATGGCGCCGAAATAGAGGCCGAGCGTCCAGGTACGCGGATGCCGGGAGATGCGGATCGCCGCCGTGCCGACGCCGCGGGCAGGTTCGGTAAGGTGACGACTTTGATACCACCACCCCAGCAGGGCCACGGCGGCAGGCAGCGCCCACCATGCCAGAGCGCGGTACCAGAACTCGCTGTGTCCGGCGATCCACGGCGTCAGCGCCGCGCCGAGGCCGCCGCCGCCCATCAGCGCCGCCGACCACAGGCCCATCACCGGCGGCATGTGGCGCTGGAAAAGATGTTTGATCAGGGCCGGCATAATGGTCTGAATAACGCCGATACCAATGCCGCCCAGCAGGGCGCTGGTCAGGAGCATCGCGCTATTCGGCGCCATTTCGCGCGCCAGGGCGCCGAGAATGATCATCGCCAGGCTCAGCGCCACACCCGCACGCTGGCTGAGCAGGCCGTTAACCCAGCTTCCCGCCAGCGCCATCACGCCCATGGCAACTACCGGCAGAGCGGTGAGCAGAGAAGCCGTCACAAAGCTCATGCCCGTGGCGCGGCGAAGCTCCGGCAGCAGCGGGCCGACGGAGGTGAGCAGCGGCCGCATATTGATGCCGACCAGCACCAGAACCAGCAGCATCAGTATCCGATGTCTTGCCGGCGCGTGGGAAACCATAAACTCTCCTTAGAAAGCAAAAAAAGACGATACGCCTTTGCGTATCGTCTCGCCGCATCAGAACGGCTTCGTCGGCAGGTATTTGCCGTCAAGTGTGATCACGGCCCGCTCTCCGCCCTCCGGGTCGGCCACTTTTTTCACATCCAGTTTGAAATTGATGGCGCTGATAATGCCGTCGCCGAACTTCTCATGCACCAGCGCCTTCAGGGTAGTGCCGTAGACCTGCAGGATCTCATAGAAGCGGTAGATGGTCGGGTCGGTGGGCACCCTGTCCTCAATGCTGCCGCGCAGCGGGATGCTCTGGAGCAGCAGAACGGCATCTTCATCCAGCGCCAGCTTGGCCCCGACCAGGCGAGCCGCGTCGGCGGGCAGGGCGTGCTGGCCCAGCAGAGCGGCGGTGACGAACGCTTCTGACAGCCCGGTGCCGTCTGCCAGTTCGGCAAAGGAGAGATCTTTTCTGGCTTTGGCCAGCAGGATCTGGTCGGCCAGGGCCAGGCGAATATCGCGATTAATTTGCGACTGAATCATATAAACCTCCGGTAGTAGATTAAACGTGGGCACTCTGCGGCACGGCGCGGGTACCCGGGTTTTCGGCCAGGGAGAAAAATTCCCGGCGCAGGCCGTCATAGGCCGTAATATCACCACTTTCGATGTCATACACCCAGCCGTGCAGCGCAATGCGCCCCTCCTCCAGCGCCAGGCGCACCGAGGGATGGGTCTGGATATTTGCCAGCTGAGCAATGACGTTTTCCCGCACCATCGAATGCACTTTTTCGTGCGCCGAGCGGTGTTGTTTGGCTTCATTCACAATGCGGGCCGAATCCGCATAGCGCAGCCAGTGGCCGACGGCGGGCATACTGTCCATGCAGTGGCATCCCGCGATAGCGGTCATGGCGCCGCAGTCGGAGTGGCCGCAGATAACGATATCGCTGACCCGCAGCGCGGAGACGGCATACTCAACCGAGGCGGTGACGCCGCCCGGCTCTGGCCCGTAAGAGGGGACGATGTTGCCGGCATTGCGGATCACGAACAGATCGCCCGGTTCGCGCTGGGTGACCAGTTCCGGCACCAGCCGGCTGTCCGAGCAGGAAATAAAAAGGGCCCGCGGACTCTGCTGGTTGGCCAGCCGCTTAAACAGCCCGGCGCGTTCGGGAAAAACGCTGCGCTGAAATTTCAGAAAACCGTCAATAATGTCTTTCATTGTGACTCCTCCGCACCCATGTGCCATGCGAAGCAGAGTACCCGGCCCTTTCCATAAGGTAAAATATCCATTTATAATCAAGTCTATTGGTTATGCTTATGGGTTGGCGATGCTACTACGACATATCACCTATTTTCTGGCCGTGGCGGAACACCGCGGATTTACCCGGGCGGCCCAGGCGCTGCACGTTTCCCAGCCCGCGCTCTCCCAGCAGATTGGGCAGCTTGAGGCTGCTCTGGGCGCGCAGCTGTTCGACCGCAGCGGGCGGCAGATCCGCCTGACCGATGCCGGTGAGATCTATATGGGCTATGCCAGGGAAGCGCTCCGGGCGCTGAAGGCGGGCAGCCGCGCCATTCACGATGTCGAAGATCTCACCTGCGGCACGCTCAGGGTGGGCGTGACGCCAACCTTTACCGCCTATCTCACCGGCCCCCTGCTGGCGGCATTTCACCTCCGCTATCCCGGCGTCACTCTGCAATTGCGTGAAATGTCTCAGGAATCTATCGAGACGTTACTGGAGCTCGATGAGCTGGATATCGGGATTGCTTTTGCGCAGGTGAATACCGCTGAGATAGAGGCCAGTCCGCTGCTGACGGAAACGCTGGCGCTGGTCGTGGCAAACCACCATCCTCTTGCGGGCCGGGAGTCTGTCGATCTCCAGCATCTCAAAGAGGAGACGTTTGTCCTGCTGAGCGGCGAGTTCGCCACCCGGGAGCAGATCGACCGCTTCAGCCATCAGGCCGGCCTGCATCTTGCGGTGGCGATGGAGGTGAACGCCATCAGCGCCGTGCTGGAGATGGTGCGCCGCACCGGCCTGGCGACGCTTCTCCCGGCGGCGATTGCCGCTCAGCGGGAGGGCATCGCGGCGATTACGCTTTCTCCGCCGCTGCTGGAAAGAACGGCGGTGCTGCTGCGGCGCAAAGGGAGCTGGCAAACCGCCGCCGCGCGGGCGTTTACGGCCCTCGCCCACGAAAGCGCGGCGGGCGGTCTTTAACGTTCATGCAATAAGCAATGGTATGTTGTTATTTTGGCTGTTTAAGTAATAACCTTTTCTCCGGATCCTGCGGCGGCCGCGATGCGGTTTTTTTCATTGCTTACTGCCGCAAACATATTGCTACCTGAAAGATAAGGGCCGCGCGACTCTGATATGCTATATCTATCTGCCTATGCCCGTATCTGTTAAGGAGCACGACATGCCATTTTTTACCATGAATGAAGATAACGACGATAAAAAGAACGCCGAGGGTGGCGAACCCGCTTTCATCCAGCAAAAACTCCTCTCCTCGCGCTCAATCGTCATTTCCGGCGAAATCAACCAGGAGCTGGCGCAGAAGGTGGTGACCCAGCTTATTCTGCTGCAGAGCATCAGCGACGAGCCGATCCGCATCTATCTCAACAGCCAGGGCGGCCACGTTGAAGCGGGCGATACCATTCACGACTTCATCAAGTTTATTCGCCCGGACGTGCACATCATCGGCACCGGCTGGGTGGCCAGCGCCGGGATCACGATTTTCCTCGCGGCGAAAAAAGAGCACCGCTACTCGCTGCCGAACACCCGCTTTATGATCCACCAGCCGATGGGCGGCGTGCGCGGCCAGGCAACGGATATCGAGATTGAAGCCCGTGAAATCATCCGCATGCACGACCGCATCAACCGCCTGATCGCCGACGCTACCGGCCAGCCGCTGGAGCGCGTGAAGAAAGATACCGACCGCAACTTCTGGATGTCGCCGCAGGAAGCGCTCGACTATGGCATTGTCGGTAAACAGATTACCCACTTTGACGAGCTGAACGCGGGCTAACCGCTGCAGGCACAAAAAACCCACGTCGCGCAGGCTTCGTGGGTTTTTTTTACGCCTCTTTTTTTAGTGGGTCGGGAAGTGCTTCTCGCCCGGATGGGTCATCTGGAACTCGGTTTCTCGACCGGCCAGGTAGCCGTAGAAGATATAGCCAAACATAGTGATGATGGAGCCGCCGTAAACCGCGACTTCACCGCAGGCGTACACGCCGTAGATGCTGTAAACCACCGCCACCGTGCCCAGCAGTGAACCGAGAATATACTGCGACTGGGTGACGTGATTTTTACGCAGCATCACCTGCAGGCCGGTCATTGCCAGCACGTATGGCACCATGTTGATAAACACCGCCAGGTTAAGCAGCAGGTTGAACTGTTTGAGCAGGTTCGGCGAAATGGTCATGCTGGCCAGCAGCAGCTCCAGAACCAGCATGATAATCATGCCGGGGATAGGCGCGTTGTCTTTGGTAACTTTGCTGAATACCGCCGGGAACAGCGTGGTATCGGCCGCCGCCTTCGATACCTGGGCGTTAGTGAACTGCCAGCCCAGCAGAGAACCGATGCAGGCGATAACCGCGAGGGCAGTGATAAATTTCCCGACGGCCGGGGAAAACATCATGCTGAACACCAGACCAAACGGCGCGTCAGAGGTGGCAAGCTGCGCATTCGGCACGATACCCTGGATAACCGAGGTCGAGGCGATATAGACGATGGCTGCGAAGCCAGTGCCGAACAGACAGGCCAGCGGTACGTTGCGCTCCGGATTTTCCACCGTATCGGAGTTGGCGCCGGCGGACTCGATACCGAGGAAGGCCCACAGGGTCAGCGAGATCCCGGAGGAGATAGCGCTGCCGGTTGCCGCGCCGTGCGGGTTCCATGCGGCCATATACAGCTCTGGCTTAAACCAGAACCAGCCGATCACCGACAGACCGGCGACCGGAATAATAATTCCCCACACGGTAATGCTGGAGATGCGTCCGGTAACGCGCGGCCCCTTGAAGTTGGCCACCATGGTCAGCACCAGAATCGCCACCACCGTCGCAAAGGTATGCATCGGCGAACTTTTCACCCACGGCAAGAAGGGGGCGAGATAGCCGGCTGCGGAAACGGCGATGGCGACACAGCTGATGACCAGGCAAATATAGTAGGTATAGGATGCGATAAAGAAGGAGGAGGGGCCGTGCGCCTCGGCGGAGTAGGCGGACATGCCGCCGGCCCGTTTGCAATAGGCCCCGAGTTTCGCAAAAGTATAGGCAATACACATGGAACCCAGCGCGGTAACGATCCATGAAAGAATCGAAATTGCGCCGATCTGCGCGAGACTGGCCGGGAGCATAATTATCCCGGAGCCCATCATATTAACTGCGACCAAAATAGTCAGGCCAGTTAGCCCCATTTTTTTTGATTCACTAGCCATGTAGATTTACTCCACTCAAGTAAAAGGAGACGAGTTTCTAATTAATAGATTGAAATTCACTGAGCGTTGATAATTATTCTTTAATATTTACCAATGGCTCAGGGAGTCTTGTCAGAAAAATTAAACCACCAGAATCCTCAGGTATGGCTGATGATATTGGAGCGATTTACTTTCGTCAAACAGCAAATTATTTTTAAATGTTTAAATTGAATGATTATTTTCGTTAGCTGAATAAACATATTAAAGTCATTTGAAAACAATCTGTTGTGTTTGTTTTTGAAGTGGGGTTAAGTTTTTTTCGCATAAAAATATAGTTTCTTATTGGCCTTCTGAATAGTTATTTTGATGGCTGAAAATGATTATCTCTGATTATTCTTTGGTAATATTTTTGGACTATCCAATTCATTTTTGTTGTTCTATCGTCAGTGCCGTCAACTAATTCATTAATCAGCGCCGCCGCCGGCGAAGGAATTAGTTATATTGCCACTGCAGGCAATATAGTTAAGGTTTTCAGAGCCAGGCAGACCGGTGTGCGCTCGCTACATGAGGAACAGCCCATGTCAGATAAAAAGTATTTAGTGGTGGGTGGCTCAATTGCCAATAATCCAACCCTGGAAGAGGCCGTCGATCAAATTGTTACTTCCCTGACTAATAAAGGGGAGCACGTCCGCTTCGCCGCGACCTATGCGCAGGGTACTGATTATGTTATGTCGACGGCGGCGGTAGACTGCGTCATGGTGGAGTGGGCGCCGGCGAAGGCCGCGGAGATTGTCGACTTCCTGAATAGCCTCTATCGCCATCACGCCAAAGTCCCGGTCTTTATGATGGTCAACTCCCACGCCGAGCACGGCGAGCTGGTGCCGGAAATCATGAACCGGGTGACTGAAACCTTCCTCGTGCTGGATGACACCACCGACTTTATCGTCGGCCGCCTGCGCGCCGCCGTTGCCCGTTACGAAAAAATGATTATGCCGCCGCTGATGGCCGCGATGATGAAGTACACCCGCGAGAAAGAGTACTCCTGGTCCGCGCCGGGCCATCAGGGCGGGATCGGCTTCTGCAAAACGCCGGTCGGCCGCAAGTTCTATGATTTCTACGGCGAGAACATCTTCCGTACTGATATGGGGATCGAGCGAGCCTGCCTCGGATCGATGCTCGATCACACCGGCGCTTTCGGTGAAAGTGAAAAATATATTGCCGACGTGTTCGGCGCCGACCGCTCCTACTCGCTGGTGGTGGGCACCTCCGGCGCTAACCGCACCATCATGCAGGCCTGCTGCACGGAAGACGATATCGCGCTTTGCGATCGCAACAGCCACAAATCGATTGAACAGGGCCTGATGCTCACCGGCATTCGTCCGGTCTACATGACTCCGACCCGCAACGCCTACGGTATTATCGGGCCGATCCCCAAAAAGCAGATGACGGCGGCCGCCATCAAAAATGCCATCAGCCGCAACCCCTTTGCTGCTGAAGCCCCCAATCAGAAGCCCGCCTACAGCGTGGTCACCAACTGCACCTATGACGGCCTGATCTATAACGGCGAGACTATTGAACAGCTGCTGGGCGAAAGCTGCGACCGCATCCACTATGATGAAGCCTGGTTCGGCTACTCGCGCTTTAACCCTATCTATAAAGGCTTCCACGCAATGCGCGGCGACAAAGCGAGCCACGGCAAGAATCAGCCGACCCTGTTCGCGACCCACTCGACCCACAAGCTGCTCAACGCGCTCTCTCAGGCCTCCTATATTCATATCCGCGAAGGCCGCGGTAACGTCGAGCCGGCGCAGTTCAGCCAGGCGTATATGATGCATGCCACTACCTCGCCGCTGTACTCTATTGCCGCCTCTAATGACGTGGCGGCGGCGATGATGGACGGCGAGCAGGGGATCAACCTGACCAGCGAAGTGATTGAAGAAGCGGTCGCTTTCCGCCAGGCCGTCGCCCGCAGCTGGCGCGATGCGCAGCAGAAAGGCGACTGGTTCTTTAAACCCTGGAACCCGGATAGCGTGACCTGCCCGCGCACCGGCGAAAAATATGACTTTGCCGATGCGCCGCTCTCGCTGCTGAGCAGCGAACAGTCCTGCTGGAAGCTCGATCCTGAGGATCGCTGGCACGGCTTTAGCGACCTCGATGAGGACTGGGTGATGCTCGATCCGGTCAAAGTCAGCCTGCTGGCGCCCGGCCTCAACGAAGATGGCTCCCTGTCCGAGAACGGCGTTCCCGCCGCGCTGGTCACCGCCTATCTGTCCAGCATCGGTATCGTGCCGACCCGCACTACCGATTTCCAGATCATGTTCCTGTTCTCAATGGGGATCACCAAAGGTAAGTGGGTCACCCTGATGAACAGCCTGCTCTCCTTCAAGCAGCACTATGACAACGACGATCCGCTGTCAGAAGTGATGCCGGCGCTGGTCGCCAGCGCTCCCGACGTGTACAGCGGCATGACCATGCAGCAGCTTGGGCGAAAAATGTTACGCTTCCTCAACGACTACAACCCGAGCGTACAGCTCAACAAGGCGTACTCAACGCTGCCGGCGATTGATATGATCCCGCGCCAGGCAAACAGGCAGCTGGTGCGTAACAACGTCGAGTTGGTCTCCATCGTTAACCTCGCCGGCCGCACCGCCGCGAATTCGGTTATTCCTTACCCGCCGGGGATCCCGATGCTGATGTCCGGTGAGAACTTCGGCGATGGCAGCAGCCCGCAGATCGCCTACCTGAAAGCGCTGCAGGCGTGGGATGACGCTTTCCCCGGTTTTGAACATGAAACCGAGGGCACTCACAAAGTCGACGGCGTCTATCACGTAATGTGTATCAAACAGGCGCGTTAATGTAGACGGCCGCTGAGGTAAAGGGCGATGTCACATCGCCCTTTATTTTCCCACTTGCTTAACCATGCATATAAGATAACGGGTTATTCATCAGTGGGGGAAGGTGGTTATAGCAGCGATTATTATCATTATTAATACTGGTTAAGTAATTCTAATGAGAGTGGCACGATTAGGTAATAATGATTGCGACTTCAAAAGAGTGATAACAGCTGCTTACGTGACGAAAAAAGCTGAGCCATAAATAGGCGGATAATATTGATCTCCATCATTATGTAAAAGGCATAAGTCGATATGTCAATAATATGTTTTAATTTCGCAACAGTCATGCATTATTGCACGTTGACTGGTAAATACCCGGGAGGATAATGGTGATAATAATTACTGGCAGGAATTACTGTTATGCGTACCACACAAGATCTGGAAAATATTTTTAAGACTATGTTACGCGAGGAAAATATCAGCTCGCAAAATGAAATCGTTGAATATTTAAAAGAGAAGGGGTTCCTACATATCAATCAGTCGCGCGTTTCTCGTATGCTGGCCAGCCTCGGTGCGGTCAGGACGCGCAATGCCAGAATGGAGATGGTCTACTGCCTGCCCTCGGAAATGGGGGTTCCCACCACCGATACGCCGCTGTGTAAATCGATCGTCGATATAACCTCCAATGATACGATGGTGGTGACCCATACGGTTCCCGGCGCGGCGCCGCTAATTGCCCGTCTGCTGGATTCCTGCGGTAAGCCGGAGGGCATTTTAGGCACCATTGCCGGTGACGACACCATATTTATCGTGCCGGTAGCCGGATTTAACGTGGGTGAACTACAGCAGACCGTTACAAATATATTACAAACCAACCATGCTTAGCCCAGCAAAAAAATAGCGCTGCTTATAAGATTATTTGCGCCCAGCAGATCTGAAGACCAGAAAATAGTGCTGGCGGAACATACCTGAAATTTACCCGGCGGTGATAGATGGTTATCAATTAACAGGCATCATTATGGATATTGCAAATAAACTCTGTGAGGCATTAGCCAATGTCTTCCTGGAATTAAACATTGAGGCGCAGAGCGACATTACCATTCGTTCTGCGACAGCCAAAAAATTTGGCGACTATCAGGTTAACTGCATTATGCAGATAGCCAGCCGGCTGAAAACGCCGCCGCTGCTGCTTGCCGATCGCGTGGCGGCGTGCCTGAAAAAAGCGCCTGCGCTGGCCGGTATGGTGGCGAAAGTCGACGTCGTGCCGCCCGGATTTATCAATATTTTTCTCAGCGACGATGCGCTGGCGCTGATGCTGGAGGCGGCGCTGGCGGACGAGCGGCTGGGCGTTGCTAAAGAGGCGCCGCAGACCGTCGTCGTGGACTACTCTTCGCCCAACGTAGCCAAAGAGATGCACGTCGGCCACCTGCGTTCCACTATCATTGGCGATGCGGTGGTGCGCACTCTCCGGTTCCTCGGTCACCGCGTCATTCGCGCCAACCATATCGGCGACTGGGGTACCCAGTTCGGCATGTTGATTGCCCTGCTGGAGGAGCGCCAGCAGGAGAGCGACGGCTCGCTGTCGGGCCTTGAGGCCTTCTACCGCGAAGCAAAAAGGCGGGACGAAACGGACGCCGCATTTTCTGCGCGGGCCCGGGAGTACGTGGTCAGGCTACAGCAGGGCGACGCCCACTGCCGGGCGCTGTGGAAGCAGCTGGTGCAGATCACGATGGAGCAGAATCAGCACACCTATCAGCGCCTGAACGTTACCCTGACCCCACAGGACATCATGGGCGAAAGCCTCTACAACCCGATGCTGCCCGGCATCGTCGGCGACCTGCTGGCGCGCGGCATCGCCGAAGAGAGTCGCGGCGCGGTGGTGGTCTACCTGCCGGAGTATCAGAACAAAGAGGGCGAGCCGATGGGGGTCATCATCCGTAAAAAGGATGGTGCCTATCTGTACACCACCACCGACATCGCCTGCGCGAAGTACCGCTATGAAACCCTGCACGCCGACAGGATGCTCTACTACATCGACGCCCGCCAGCACCAGCACCTGATGCAGGCGTGGGCCATCGTGCGCCGGGCCGGCTACGTGCCGCCGGAGGTGCCGATGGAGCACCACATGTTTGGCGTAATGCTGGACAAATCCGGCAGGCCGTTCAAAACCCGAGAAGGCGGGACGGTGAAGCTGTCGGACCTGCTGGATGAGGCGGTGTTTCGCGCCGGGCAATTGGTTAGCGTCAGGGCGCCGCACCTCGATCCCGCCGAGCAGCACTATCTGGCGAACGTTATCGGCATTGGTGCGGTTAAGTACGCCGATTTGTCGAAAAACCGCACCACCGACTACGTATTCGACTGGGATAACATGCTCAGTTTTGAAGGCAATACCGCGCCCTACATTCAGTACGCCCATGCGCGTATTGCTTCAATTCTGCGGCGACTGCAGGTAGAACAGGTGAGCGGTCCGCTGGTTATCAGCAATGAGAAGGAGCGCGACCTGGCGCTGCGGCTGGTGCAGTTTGAAGAGACGCTGCGCCGGGTTGCCCGCGACGGCACGCCGCACGTGCTGTGCGCCTGGCTGTACGATCTGGCGGGCGCATTCTCCAGCTTCTACGCCGCCTGCCCGGTGATTAACGCCCAGGCGCCGGCGCAGACTGCCAGCCGTCTGAAACTTGCCGCCCTGACCGCGCGCACCCTTAAGGCGGGGCTGAATTTGCTGGGGATTGAGGCCCCGGAAAGGATGTAGTCGCCAGGGCCGGGCCTCAGGACTTTTTATTGCCCCGGTACGCCAGCGCTACCACCAGCGACTGCACCAGGCACAACGTGGCCGACTGGGAGCGAAAGGCGTCCACCTGGGCCTCTTTCACCACGAAGCAGAGATCGCTGAAGGTCGCCAGCGGGCTTATCTGGCTGTCGGTGATGACGATTTGCCGGGCGCCGACGGCGGCGGCGTTTTCGCTGACCATCAGCGTCTCCTCCGCGTAGGGCGAAAAGCTCACCGACACCACGATATCCTGCGCCTTGATGCGCCCGGATTGCTCGCGCAGCATACCGCCCATGCCGTCGAGCAGCACCGGACGACAGTCGAGGTGGCTCAGGGCGTAGGTCAGGTAGGTGGCGATGCTGTACGAGCGGCGCAGGCCTACCACGTAAATAGTCTCGGCGGCGGCCAGCAGTTCGACGGCCCTGCTGAGCATATCGGGATCGGTGCGGGCGGCGAGCTGCTGCAGCGCCTGGCCATTTGAGCGGGCAAACTCCTGCAGAATATCGAGCGGGGTCTCCGGCACCTCTTCGCTCTCCATCTCTTTAAACAGGCGCGCGCGGTCGCTGTAGCTCGCCGTCTCCTCCATCAGATTCATGCGAAACAGCTGTTTCATTTCGTTAAAGCCGGTGAAGTCAAAGGCGTTTGCAAAGCGGATAAGCGTTGACGGCGGCACGTCGGCGCGCTCGGCAATAATGGCGACGGTATCGAAGGCGACGCTGTTGGTGTTATCCAGCACGTAGCGCGAAACCTGCTGCAGGCGCTTGCTCAGACCGTCGTAACGGTCGCGGATTTGCTGTTGAAGTTCACTCAGGCTGGATGCGGTTGCCATTTCTTCCTCTCTGCGCATGTCATTGCGCAATTCTACATCATAAAAACCCATCGCCGATCACAATAATCAATATTTATTTTATTTCAACTTAAAATGGAATGTTTGTTTCATATACAGTGTTCTGGTCACATTAACGTAACAACAGCGAGAGGTTCAGGATGGAGACGGTAGCGAATTTTATTCACGGTGAATGTGTCACCGGTGCAGGCCAGCGCATTCAGGCGATCTTCAACCCGGCGACCGGCGAGCAGATCCGCCAGGTCGCAATGAGCACGGCGCAGGAGACGCAGCAGGCGATCGCCGCCGCGCAGCAGGCGTTTTCCGGCTGGTCGAAACAGTCTCCGCTGAAGCGAGCGCGGGTGATGTTCCGCTTTAAGGCGCTGCTGGAAGAAAACGCCGATCGCCTGGCGCGGCTTATCAGCGAAGAGCACGGCAAAGTGTTCTCTGACGCCATCGGCGAGCTGACCCGCGGCCTGGAAGTGGTGGAGTTCGCCTGCGGTATTCCGCATCTGCAGAAGGGCGAGCACTCGGCCAACGTTGGCACCGGCGTCGATAGCCACTCGCTGATGCAGCCGCTGGGTGTCTGCGCCGGCATTACGCCGTTTAACTTCCCGGCGATGGTGCCGATGTGGATGTTCCCGATTGCGCTGGCCACCGGCAATACCTTCGTACTCAAACCGTCGGAAAAAGATCCCTCTCTGGCCCTCGAGCTGGCGCGCCTGCTGAAACAGGCGGGCCTGCCGGACGGCGTCTTCAACGTAGTACAGGGCGATAAAGAGGCGGTGGACGTGCTGCTGACCGATCCCCGCGTGCAGGCGGTGAGCTTCGTCGGCTCAACGCCGATCGCGCAATACATCTACGAGACCGCTTCGGCCCACGGCAAGCGCTGCCAGGCGCTCGGCGGGGCGAAAAACCACTGCCTGCTGATGCCGGACGCCGATATGGAGATGGCCACCGGGGCGATAATGGGCGCGGCCTTCGGCGCGGCGGGCGAACGCTGCATGGCGCTGTCGGTGGTGGTTGCCGTTGGCGACGAGGCCGCCGACGACCTGTGCCGGCGGCTGGAAGAGCAGATGGCCTCCCTGCGCGTCGGTCCGGGTCTTGACCAGGCGCCGGAAAACGAGATGGGGCCGCTGATTTCCGCCGCCCACCGCAGCAAGGTGCTGGGCTACATCGACAGCGGCGAGGAGCAGGGCGCGCGGCTGCGCGTTGACGGGCGCGGCCTGCGGGTTAAGGGGCATGAGCAGGGCTACTTCGTTGGCCCGACGCTGTTCGATAACGTCACGCCAGAGATGCGCATCTACCGGGAGGAGATCTTCGGCCCGGTGCTGAGCGTGGTGCGGGTTGCCGACTACGAAAGCGGCCTTCAGCTGATTAACGACCACGAATACGGCAACGGCGCGGCCATCTTTACCCGCGACGGCGGCACGGCGCGGCGCTTTGGCGAAGAGGTACAGGCGGGCATGGTGGGCATTAATGTCCCGATCCCGGTGCCGATGGCCTTCCACAGCTTCGGCGGCTGGAAGCGCTCCATTTTCGGGCCGCTGAACGTTCACGGCAACGACGGAGTGCGCTTCTACACCCGGATGAAAACCCTCACCGCCCGCTGGCCCGACCTGCAGCAGGACCGGGGAGCGGCATTCTCCATGCCGACGCTCGGCTGACGGGAGGCCTCATGAAGACCGAACGCATGACCATGGCGCAGGCGCTGGTCCGCTTCCTCAATCAGCAGTATCTGTCGGTGGACGGCGAGGAGACGCCCTTCGTGGAGGGCGTGATGACTATCTTCGGGCACGGCAACGTGCTCGGTATCGGCCAGGCGCTGGAACAGGATCCCGGCCACCTCCGGGTGTGGCAGGGCTGCAACGAGCAGGGCATGGCGCACATCGCCACCGGCTTTGCCAAACAGCACCGCCGGCAAAAAATCATCGCCGTTACCTCCTCGGTGGGGCCGGGGGCGGCGAACATGGTGACCGCCGCCGCCACGGCGACGGCGAACCGCATTCCGCTGCTGCTGCTGCCGGGCGATATCTACGCCAGCCGCCAGCCGGACCCGGTGTTGCAGCAGATTGAGCAGTATCACGACCTGAGCATCAGCACTAACGACTGCTTCCGCCCGGTCTCCCGCTACTGGGACCGCATCAACCGCCCGGAGCAGTTGATGAGCGCCATGCTCAGCGCGATGCGCACCCTCACCGATCCGGCGGACTGCGGCGCGGTGACTATCTGCCTGCCCCAGGACGTACAGGGCGAGGTCTGGGACTATCCGCAGAGTTTCTTTGCCCGCCGGGTGCATCACCTGGAGCGGCGGCCGCCGGACGCCTCGCGGCTGGCGCAGGCGCGGGATCTGATCGCCCGCAAGCGCCGCCCGCTGATTATCTGCGGCGGCGGGGTGCGCTATTCCGGGGCCCACGCGGCGCTGCAGCAGTTCGCCGAGCGCCACTTCCTGCCGCTGGCGGAAACCCAGGCGGGCAAGGGCGCGCTGGTCAGCGCGCACCCGCTGAACCTCGGCGGGCTTGGCGTCACCGGCGGCCAGGCGGCGAATACCCTGGCCGCGCAGGCGGACCTGGTGATCGGCGTCGGCACCCGGCTGACAGACTTCACCACCGGCTCGAAGTCGCTGTTTTCTCATCCTGATGTTGATTTTCTGCTGCTCAACGTCGCCGAATTTGATGCCCTCAAGCTGGACGCCACGGCGCTGATCGCCGACGCCCGCTGCGGGCTGGAACAGCTGACCCGGGCGCTCGGCGGCTACCGCAGCGGCTGGCAGGGAGAGATAGCCGATGCCCGGGGCGCGTGGGACGAAGAGCTGCAGCGGCTGTGGGCGCGGGAGTGGCGCCCGGACGAGGCGCCGGAAATCGCCGGCCACCTCGACGCGCAGCTGGCGGAGTATGCCGACACCCTCAACACCCGCCTGACCCAGACCCGGGCGCTGGGGCTTATCAACCAGCAGGTCGGGGATGACGCCATCGTGGTGGGGGCCGCAGGCTCGCTGCCCGGCGATCTGCAGCGCCTCTGGCAGGTGCGCGCACCGGACGGCTATCACCTGGAGTACGGCTACTCCTGTATGGGCTATGAAATCGCCGCCGCTATCGGCGCGAAGCTGGCGATGCCGGCGAGGCCCGTATACGCGATGGTCGGCGACGGCTCTTACATGATGCTGCACTCAGAGCTGCAGACGGCGGTGCAGGAGGGCATCAACATTACCGTCCTGCTGTTTGATAACGCCGGCTTCGGCTGCATCAACAACCTACAGATGGGCCACGGCATGGGCAGCTTCGGCACCGAAAACCGCCGCCGCGACCCGCGCAGCGGCAGGCTGGACGGGCCGCTGGTGACCGTCGATTTTGCCAAAAACGCCGAAAGCTACGGCTGCCGCGCCTGGCGGGTGCATGACGAGGCGAGCCTGCTGCAGGCGCTGGCGGAGTCGAAAGCGCACCCCGGGCCGTCGCTGCTGGACATCAAGGTACTGCCCAAAACCATGACCCACGACTATGGCGCCTGGTGGCGCACCGGCGATGCGCAGCAGGCGGACTCCGCGGCGGTTCGCCGCGCGGCGGCGGAGACCGCAGAGCGGCTCACGCGCGCCCGCCAGTACTGATCTCTCCCAACCTGCCCCTTCTGTCCCGTCCGGCACTGCCGCCGGCCGGGGCGGAAAGGGCATTCCATTTCCCGGCAAAATCTGACTGTTTTTCACCCTGATGTTGTGATGTTGATAACGAATTTTATCTGTGCGTTAACAAAACTGTTAAGCGGTACGCAAAAACATAACTTTCACTTTCTCGAAAAATGAAATAAATGTTTTATTTACGGTGTCGTTAGTTCATTGCGTTCACCAACACCGGGAGCCGTTATGTTTAACATCGCTTTACTGGGCGCCGGCCGCATTGGCCAGGTGCATGCCGCTAACATTGCCAGCCACAAAGAGACGACGCTCTGGTCTGTCGTCGATCCCAACCGCGAGTTTGCCAGCCGCCTTGCCCGACAGTACCAGGCGCGTATTCAGACGCTGGACGAGGCGATGACCGACCCCAGCGTTCACGCCGTGCTTATCGCCTCCGCTACCGATACCCACGCCGATCTGATTGAGCTGGCCGCCCGCCACGGTAAGGCCATCTTCTGCGAAAAGCCGGTCCACCTCGATCTTTCCCGGGTGCGCGACTGCCTGAAGGTGGTTAAGGCCAGCGGCGTGCCGCTGTTTGTTGGCTTCAACCGCCGCTTCGACCCGCAGTTCAGACGCGTCAAAACCGAGGCGCAGCAGGGCCGCATCGGCACGCCGGAATCGCTGCTGATCATCTCCCGCGATCCGTCGCCGCCGCCCGCCGAGTACGTTAAGGTCTCCGGCGGCATGTTTCGCGACATGACCATTCACGACTTCGATATGGCGCGCTTCATCATGGGCGAGGAGCCGGTTTCGGTATTTGCCCAGGGCAGCAACCTGGTCGATCCGGCCATCGGCGCGGCGGGCGATATCGACACCGCGTTTATCGTGCTCAAGTACGCCTCCGGCGCGCTGGCGACCATTGTTAACAGCCGCCGCTCTGCCTACGGCTACGACCAGCGTCTGGAGCTGCACGGTTCCGAAGGGCTGCTGTGCGCGGGCAACATCCTTGAAAACCAGGTCCGCCACTACGGACAGAGCGGCGCGACCGGCGCCCTGCCGGAGCACTTCTTCCTCCAGCGCTACCGCGAAGCCTACGCCGCCGAATGGCAGCACTTTGTTGCGGTGCTGCGCGGCGAGGCCGCACCCGAGTGCAGCGGCGACGACGGCGAGCGGGCGCTGCTGCTGGCCGATAAGGCGCTGGAATCCCTGCGCACTCAGCGCGAAGTCTTCCTCTGATTTACCCATAACAACAGCACCCTACACAGAGAGACAACATAATGAAAAAGCTACTCCTGGCCGCCCTCATCGCCCTCACATCCGGGGCCGCCGTTGCCGAAAATGAGCAGATTGTCTTCAGTACGCCGAACCTGGCGACGCCGTTTGAAGTCAGCATGCAGCGCACGGCGGTGAAAACCGCTAAAGAGATGGGCATCAACCTGCAGGTTCTCGACGGCCAGGGCAGTTCGCCCAAGCAGGTGGCCGACCTGGAAAACTCCATTACCCGCGGCGCGCAGGGTTTTATCGTCTCGCCTAACGACGTTAACGCCGTCTCCGGCGCCGTAGATGAAATTCAGGACGCTAACCTGCCGGTGGTCACCCTCGATCGCTCGGTCAACAGCCAGAAGAAGGTGCCCCATTTCGGCGCCAACAACTACAAGGGCGGCCAGGCGATTGCCGACTTCGTGAAGGCTAAATTCCCCGACGGCGCCGACATCGTGCTGCTGACCGGCCAGCCCGGCTCCTCCTCTAACATCGAGCGTACCAAAGGCATCCGCGACAGCCTGAAGGCTGGCGGGGAAAAATATCATATCGTCGCCGATCAGACGGGTAACTGGCTGCGTTCTGAAGGAATGCGCATTGTTGAAAGCGTGCTGCCCTCGCTGCCGAAGCGCCCGCAGGTGATCCTCTCCGCGAATGATGATATGGCGCTCGGCGCCATCGAAGCCCTGCAGGGCCAGGGCGTGAAGCCCGGCGATGTGATGGTGACCGGCTTTGACGCCGTACCGGAAGCGCTGGCCCGCGTGCGCGACGGCTGGATGGCGGTGACCGCCGACCAGCGTCCGGGCTATGCGGTGAAAACCGCCATGAGCCAGCTGGTGGATAACATCCGCACGAAAAAAGCGATCACCGGCGCGGACTATGCCCCGACGCTTATTACCCAGGCCAACCTGCAGCAGGCCGAGCGCATCGGCGAAGCCGGTAAATGACGGTCGCCGGGCCCGGGCCCGGCAGTAACCCAGGAGCGGAGCGATGTCACAACCTTTACTCAAAGTCACCGATCTGGCGAAAAGCTTCTCCGGCGTCTGGGCGCTCAGCAGCGCCCAGCTCACCGTCGGCGCGGGTGAAATTCACGCCCTGCTGGGCGAGAACGGCGCCGGAAAATCCACGCTGCTGAAGGCGCTGGCGGGCGCCCAGCCGCAGACCCGGGGCGAAATCTGGTTTAACGGCGAGGTGCTGGCGGCAGATGAGTCGCCCGTCGATCGCCAGAACCGGGGCATCATCACCATTTACCAGGAGTTCAACCTGCTGCCCAACATGAGCGTCGCCGAGAATATGTTCCTCGGCCGCGAGCCGCGCCGGCGCGGGCTGATTGTCGATGAGAAGGCGGTGAATCAGGAGGCGCAGGCGATCCTCGACTACCTGCAGCTCAACGTCGCCCCGACCACCGCCGTCGCCCGCCTGAGCGTGGCCCAGCAGCAGATGATCGAGATAGCCCGCGCCCTGACGCTCAATGCGAAGCTTATCATCATGGATGAGCCCTCGGCGGCGCTCAGCGACAGCGAGGTTGAGAGCCTGCACCGGGTAGTGCGCGAACTGAAGGGCCGCGGCGTCAGCATTATCTACGTTACCCACCGCCTGCACGAAGTTTTCCAGCTCTGCGACCGCTTCACCGTCTTCCAGGACGGCCGCTACACCGGCAGCGGCGCGGTGGCGGAGACCGATGTCGGGCAGCTTATTCGCCTGATGGTGGGGCGCGACGTCGTCTTCAACCGCCGCCCGGCCAGCGAAACCCATCATAAGGATAAGCCCGTTCGCCTTGCGGTGAAGGGGCTATCGCGGGTCAAGCCGCCGCTCGACCCCCACGGCATCGCCCTGCACGACATCTCCTTTGAGGTTCACGCCGGTGAGGTGCTGGGGATCGCCGGGCTGGTGGGCGCCGGGCGCACGGAGGTGGCGCGCTGCCTGTTCGGCGCCGACGGCTTTACGCGCGGCGAATTTACGCTCGACGGCGAGCCCTACCGGCCGCGCGATCCGCTGTTTGCCCTCGACCAGGGCATTGCTCTGGTCCCGGAAGATCGCAAAAAAGAGGGCGCGGTGCTGGGGCTGTCGATCCGCGACAACCTCTCGCTCTCCTGCCTCTCCTCGCTGCTGCGCTGGGGCTTTTTCGTCAACGCCCGCAAGGAGGACGACCTGATTGAGTCCTACCGCAAGGCGCTGCAGATCAAGATGGTTAACAGCGAGCAGGAGGTGCGCAAGCTCTCCGGCGGCAACCAGCAGAAGGTGATCCTCGCCCGCTGCATGGCCCTCAATCCCCGGGTGCTGATCGTCGATGAGCCTACGCGCGGCATCGATGTCGGCACCAAGTCAGAAGTGCACCAGGTGCTGTTTGAGATGGCTAAAACCGGCGTCGCGGTGATCGTTATCTCCTCCGATCTGCCGGAGGTAATGGCGGTATCTGACCGCATCATCACCCTCAGCGAAGGACGGGTGACCGGCGAAATTCACGGCGATGATGCCACGGAAGAGACCCTGATGATGATGATGGCCATCAACCACGACAGCCTTAACGCGGCTTAACGGAGTCCCCAATGACGCAGATGATTTCCAAAACCACGGTCGCGGACAAGCGCCGCGGCGGCATCGATCCGATCGCCTTCTTCGAGCGCTTCGGCGTGCTGATCTTTATGATCCTGCTGCTGATCTTCTTTCAGATGCAGAACAGCAACTTCCTCTCTGAGCGCAATATTTTCAACATCCTCACCGAAGTGTCGATCTACGGGATCATGGCGGTGGGCATGACCTTCGTCATTCTGACTGCCGGTATCGACCTCTCCGTCGGCTCTATCCTGGCGGTGTGCGCCATGACGGCCGCCTACGTGATTAAGGGCGATAACTTTACCACCGTCGACCCCGGCGCCTGGGGCGGCATGAGCTGGCTGATTGGCCTCGGCATCTGCCTGGCGATGGGCACCGCCATCGGCTTTCTGCACGGCCTCGGCGTCACCCGTCTGCGCCTGCCGCCCTTTATCGTCACTCTTGGCGGCATGACCATCTGGCGTGGCCTGACCCTGGTTATCAACGACGGCGCGCCCATTGCAGGCTTCGACGAAGGCTACCGCTGGTGGGGGCGCGGCGAGCTGCTCGGCATCTCGATTCCGATCTGGATTTTTGCCCTCGTGGCGCTGGCGGGCTACCTGGCGCTGCACAAAACCCGCTGGGGGCGTTTCGTCTACGCCATCGGCGGCAACCCGGAGGCGGCGCGGCTGGCGGGCGTGAACGTCAGGCGGGTGCTGGTCAGCGTCTATGTGGTGATCGGCTGCCTCGCCGGGCTGGCGGGCTTTATCCTCAGCGCCCGCCTCGGCAGCGCCGAGGCGGTAGCGGGTATCTCCTTCGAGCTGCGGGTCATCGCCTCGGTGGTGATTGGCGGCACCTCGCTGATGGGCGGCTACGGGCGCATCGGCGGCACCATTATCGGCTCGATCATTATGGGCATCCTGATCAACGGCCTGGTGCTGATGAACGTTTCCGCCTACTACCAGCAGATCATCACCGGCCTGATTATCGTGCTGGCGGTGGCCTTCGACACTTACGCCAAGAGCCGCCGCGGCGCAATTTAAGGAGCCAGTCATGAAACAGGTACGGATAGGGCTTATCGGCACCGGCTATATCGGCAAGGCTCACGCCATCGCCTACGCCCAGGCGCCGACGGTGTTTAACCTGCGCGGCAGGCTGGTGCGCGAGATGGTGGCGGAGGTGACGCCCGAGCTGGCGGCGCAAAGGGCGCAGGCCTTCGGCTTCAACCGCGCCACCGGCGACTGGCGCGCGCTGGTCGCAGACCCCGACATCGACGTGGTGGATATCTGCTCGCCCAACCATCTGCACAAGGAGATGGCGCTGGCGGCGATTGCCCACGGCAAGCACGTCTACTCGGAAAAGCCGCTGGCGCTCAACGCCCGCGATGCCCGGGAGATGGTCGAGGCGGCGGCGCGGGCCGGTGTCAAAACGCTGGTCGGCTTTAACTACATGAAAAACCCGACGGCGGCGCTGGCGAAGGAGATTATCGCCCGCGGCGAGATTGGCGAGGTGATTCACTTCTACGGCACCCACAACGAAGACTATATGGCCGACCCGCTGTCGCCCATCCACTGGCACTGCTTCCGCGAAACCGCCGGGCTCGGCGCGCTGGGAGACCTGGCGGCGCACATCGTCAATATGGCGCACTACCTGGTGGGCGGTATTGAGCAGGTATGCGGCGATCTGAAAACCGTGGTGCCGCTGCGCCCGGCAAAGGCCGGTTCGGCGGAAAGGGTGGCCGTGGAGAACGAAGATCAGGCCCACGCGATGGTGCGCTTTAGCGGCGGCGCCCAGGGCGTCATTGAGACCTCCCGCGTCGCCTGCGGGCGCAAGATGGGTCTCTCCTACGTCATTACCGGCACCAGGGGCGCCATCAGCTTCACCCAGGAGCGGATGGCCGAACTCAAGCTCTATCTGCACGACGATCCGGTCAATCGCCAGGGCTTCCGCACCCTGCTGGTGGGGCCGGCGCATCCGGAGTACGGCGCCTTCTGCATGGGCGCCGGGCACGGTATCGGCTTTAACGATCAGAAAACCGTCGAAGTACGCGATCTGGTGGACGGCATTGCCGCCGACCTGCCGCTGTGGCCGGACTTTGCCGAGGGCTGGCGCGTGTCCCGCGTGCTGGATGCAATTGCCCGCTCCCACGAAGAAGGGCGCTGGCTGAACGTCAATGACATTGACTGATGAGGTATCAACGTGGAAAAGCAGTTTGATGTAATTTGCATGGGCCGCGTGGCGGTAGACCTCTACAGCCAGCAAATCGGCGCCCGGCTGGAGGATGCGTCGAGCTTTGCCAAATATCTCGGCGGCTCCTCCGGCAACGTCGCCTACGGCACCGCCCGCCAGGGGCTGCGCTCATCGATGCTGGCCAGGGTCGGCGACGAGCACATGGGGCGCTTTCTGCGCGAAGAGCTAAACCAGGTCGGCTGCGACACCGGCCATCTGATCGTTGATAAAACCCGGCTGACGGCGCTGGTGCTGCTCGGCATTAAAGACCGGGACACTTTTCCGCTGATTTTTTACCGCGATAACTGCGCCGATATGGCGATTACCGCCGCCGACGTGGACGAGCAGTACATTGCCTCCGCCCGCTGCCTCGCCATCACCGGGACCCACCTGTCGCATCCGCAGACCCGCGAGGCGGTGCTGACGGCGCTCGGCTACGCCCGCCGCCACGGTGTGCGCACGGTGCTGGATATCGACTACCGGCCGGTGCTGTGGGGGCTGACCTCGCCCGGCGACGGCGAAACCCGCTTTATCGCCGCCGACCAGGTCACCCGCGAGCTGCAGGCGGTGCTGGACTTCTTTGACGTTATCGTCGGCACCGAAGAGGAGTTTCACATTGCCGGCGGCAGCACCGATACCCTGCAGGCCCTGACCCGCGTGCGGGAGGTCAGCGGCGCGACGCTGGTCTGCAAGCGCGGGGCGCTGGGCTGTTCGGTTTACGAGCAGGCCATTCCGGCGAGCCTCGACGACGGCCTGACCGTCACCGGCGTGCGCGTCGAGGTGCTCAACGTGCTGGGGGCGGGCGACGCCTTTATGTCCGGCCTGCTGCGCGGCTACCTCAACGACGAGGGCTGGGCTCAGGCCTGCCGCTACGCCAACGCCTGCGGGGCGCTGGTGGTCTCGCGCCACGGCTGCGCCCCGGCAATGCCGAGCAGGATTGAGCTGGACGACTACCTGGCCCGCGCCGCCGACGTGCCGCGCCCGGACCTCGACGCCCGCCTCAACCATCTGCACCGGGTCACTACCCGCCGCCGCCGCTGGCCCGAACTGTGCGTGATGGCCTTCGACCACCGCAGCCAGCTTGAGGAGATGGCGCTGCAGTGCGGCGCGGACCTCGCGCGCATCGCGCCGCTGAAGTCGCTGATCCTGCAGGCCAGCCGCGACGCCGCCGACCGCGCGGGCCTGGCCGGGAAAGCGGGGCTGCTGTGCGACGGCACCTTCGGCCAGGATGCGCTGAATGCCATCACCGGCGAAGGCTGGTGGATCGGCCGTCCGGTAGAGCTGCCCGGCTCCCGGCCGCTGGCGATGGAGCGCGGCAATATTGGCACCCAGCTTATCAGCTGGCCCCAGGAGCACGTGGTGAAGTGCCTGGTGTTTTTCCACCCGGAAGATGCCCACGCTCTGCGCCTCGAGCAGGAGCAGAAGGTCGCCGAGGTGTATCACGCTTGCTGTCACTCCGGGCACGAGCTGCTGCTGGAAGTGATCCTCCCCGCCGGCATGCCGCACAGCGACGAGATGTACCTGCGGGCCGTTTCCCGCTTCTACAACCTCGGTATCTTTCCGGACTGGTGGAAGCTGCCGCCGCTCTCCTCTGAGGGCTGGACGGCGCTGGCGGAGATCGTTGAAAAGCGCGACCCGCACTGCCGTGGCGTAGTGATCCTCGGGCTCGATGCCCCCGCCGAGCAGCTGCGCGCCGGGTTCCGCGCCGCTGCCGGGCACCCGCTGGTTAAAGGTTTTGCGGTTGGCAGAACGCTGTTTGGCGACGCCTCCCGCGCATGGCTCAATCACGACATTGATGACGCGCAGCTGGTGGCGCGCATTCGGGACAACTACCTGCAGCTTATCGCCTGGTGGCGCGAGCGCGGACACGCATAATTCAGGAGAACATTATGACCGTACAACTGGGCATCAATCCGCTGACCTGGACCAACGACGACCTGCCTTCCCTCGGCGCGGACACGCCGCTGGAGACCTGCCTGCGCGAAGGGCGGGAAGCGGGCTTTGCCGGGTTTGAACTGGGCAATAAATTTCCCCGCGAGGCGGGCGTGCTGGGGCCGATCCTGCGCCGCCACGACCTGCAGCTGGTTTCCGGCTGGTACTCCGGCCGCCTGCTGGAGCGCAGCGTGGAGGAGGAGATCGCCGCCGTGCAGCCGCATCTGACCCTGCTGCGCGAGCTGGGAGCAAAGGTGCTGGTGTTCGCCGAGGTGAGCCGCTGCATTCACGGCGAGCAGCAGACGCCGGTCCACCTGCGCCCGCGCTTCCCGCAGGACAAGTGGGCGGAGTACGGCGAAAAGCTGACCGCCTTCGCCCGCTACACGCAGCAGCAGGGCGTGCAGATCGCCTACCATCACCACATGGGGACGGTGATCGAGTCGGCGGACGACGTGGATAACCTGATGCGCCACACCGGTGACGAAGTCGGGCTGCTGCTGGATACCGGCCACCTGACCTTTGCCGGGGCCGATCCGCTGGCGGTAGCCGAACGCTGGATCTCGCGCATCAACCACGTCCACTGCAAGGATGTGCGCGCCGATGTGCTGGCGGACGTTAAAAACCGCAAAACCAGCTTCCTCGATGCGGTGCTGAGCGGCGTGTTTACCGTCCCGGGCGACGGCTGCGTGGACTATCCGCCGATCATGGCGCTGCTAAAATCTAAGGGCTATCAGGGCTGGCTGGTGGTGGAGGCCGAGCAGGACCCTGCCGTGGCGCATCCGCTGACCTATGCCCGGCTGGGTTTCAACAATCTGCACCGCCTGGCGCACGACGCCGGGCTGCTGTAAGGAGGCGCTATGTCGCATTTACACTCCCGCTGGCAGCCGCCCGACGGCAGCGGGCGCACGCAGTCGGTCACCCCGGCGAGCGCCGGCTGGGGCTACGTTGGCTTTGAGGCCTATCAGCTGGAGGCGGGCCAGCGGCTGTCGCTGCCCGCCGGCGACCAGGAGCGCTGCCTGGTGCTGGTGGCCGGACGGGCGACCGTCGCCACGCCCGGCGCCGAATTTACTAATATCGGCGAGCGCATGAGCCCCTTCGAGCGCACTAAACCCTGGGCGGTGTACGTCACCGCCGGGGAGCGCGCTGAGGTCGAGGCGCTTACCCGCCTGGAGCTGGCGGTGTGCGCCGCGCCGGGTAAAGGCACCTACCCGACGCGGCTTATCGCCCCGGACGACATCGGCGCCGAGGCGCGCGGCAAGGGCCACAACCAGCGCTATGTGCACAATATTCTGCCGGAGGATAAGGCCGCCGACAGTCTGCTGGTGGTCGAAGTGTGGACCAACGAGGGCTGCACCAGCTCTTATCCGAGCCACAAGCACGATACCGACAATCCGCCTCACGAAACGTACCTCGAAGAGACCTACTACCACCGGCTTAATCCGCCGCAGGGCTTCTGCATGCAGCGGGTCTACACCGACGACCGCCAGCTCGATGAGTGCATGGCGGTCTACGACCGCGACGTGGTGATGGTGCCGAAAGGCTACCATCCGGTGGCCACCATGGCCGGGTACGACAGCTACTATCTGAATGTGATGGCCGGGCCGGTCAGAAAGTGGATCTTCAGCTGGGAGGAGGATCACGCGTGGATCAACCGGGATTATCCGGCTGAAGCGGCCCCCCGGCGCTAGCTGTTAAATGCCGGGTGAAAGGCCACGTCGCCTGCGGGCAGCGGTTTCCCGCCGGGCGTTGGCAGGATCAGAAAGTAGTCCGCCGGCACGCCGGGCAGGGTCATCTCCGCGCACGCCTTAAAGCCAAAGCGGCCGTAGTAGCCGGGCTCGCCGAGCAGCACGATCCCGGCGGCGCCCGCCGCCTGCAGCCGGCTGATGCCCTCGCGCACCAGCAGGCTGCCAATGCCCTCGCCCTGACGCTCGGGCAGGACCGACACCGGGGCCAGACCGTACCAGCCGGCGGCATTGCCGCCGACGCTCACCGGTGAAAAGGCGATATGTCCCACGATGCGGTCCGCCTCGGCGGCTACCAGCGACAGCGCCAGGCCGCCGCTCTCCCGCAGTCGGTTCACGATCAGATGCTCGGTGGGCTTTGCACCCGGCGCGTGGTGCGGATGCCCGTCAAAGGCGCTATAGGTCAGGGTTTCGAGGGCCGCCACGTCGGCGGCGATTTCGTTTCTGATGTTCATTTTTTATCTTCTCTTTGTAATACAAACATGTGGTAGCCGTACTGCCCGAGATAGCGGCGGTGCAGGGCCAGCTCTTTTTTAATATCCGCCAGCGCCGGAGCGTCCCCGAGCCTCGCGGCAAGCCGGGCGGCGTTCGCCGCGAGAGGATCGAGGTAGTTGGCCCATGCCCGGTCGCCGAGGGTGAAGTGCTTCACCACCCGATAGCCGGCGCGGACCATCATCCGGCAGCGGTTAGCCGCGCTGTCCATCTGCGGATAGGCCTCATGCCAGAACGCAAGGGAAGCCTCATCGGGGGCGTCCGTGAGCCAGACTAAATCGCTGATTACCAGCCAGCCGTCAGCCTTGAGATAGCGCCTCCAGCTATCGAGCGCCTGCTGTACGCCCATGATATAGGCGCTGCCTTCGAACCAGATGACATCGAACCGCCCGGTGACGAAGGGCATATCGAGCATGCTGGCACACACCGGCGCGACGCGCTGCATGAGCTGCTTCTCCTTCAGCCGCGCCGTCAGGCAGGCGAGAGCATCGGCGTCGTTGTCCAGCGCCGTTATCGCAAATCCGGAGCGCTGCGCCAGCAGCGCGGCGGTAGCGCCTCTGCCGCAGCCAGTCTCCAGCAGCTCGCCCCTCAGCTTCGGCAGCACCCGCAGCGCGCGCAGGGTATCGCGGGCGCTGCCCGGCCCCAGCCTCTCCAGGCCGTCAACGAGAAGCGTGAAGTCCGCCATATACTGGTCGTGCTGGTTCATATCCCGCGACAGCCGTTGGCCTGCCGCCTGCCCGCGATAAGCCCCAGCTTTTCGTAATAGAGCAGCGTGGAGCGGCTCAGGTTCACCGCGCGGGCCAGTTCAGATATCAGGTACATGGATTCACCCTCTGTGGATGGGGCGACTATAAAGTGTGAAGTATTAGACGGGTCAATGATTTTTGTCGGGCGGTGGTTTTAATTCAGGGGCGGCTTCATGATCTGTATTAACGTGAATCCATTAACAAACGCATTATTGGGTACGAAGAAATAAATAACGTGGGGAGGGGGGAACGTATAAACAGTCATTTTGGCGGAAAGTCACAGGAGTCGAACCTGCCCGGGACCGCTGGCGGCCCCAACTGGATTTGAAGTCCAGCCGCCTCACCGGAGACGACGACCTTCCGCGCCTGCATTGCTACATGGAGGCGGAGCGCATTATAGCTACTTTCGCGCCGTTGCCACACTCCTTACGCAACTTTTTTCATCATATTGCGCAATAAGGCATGAATAGTTGGATTAATGTTCATAAAATCAGCGAATTACACTCCTTTAAGATGAGACTGAATCGTTGATTCAGAACGCGAAAACGGCATCGTTGGCCCGACGGGGACACGCCCCGGTAATAGCAAAACCGCATGACCGCGCTCTTGACCGGGCCTGCGCGCGCCATTAGAAAGAAGAGTGGCGGCCAGCCTGGACAACATCCTGTGCGGTGACCTGCGGCACAGACTGTATTTAACATTTTTGCTACAGTTGCGGGCGTTGATGCGGGGGGCGCGGCGTGGAGTTGAAGAACGTATTTCGCGAAGTGAGATTAAGTAAAACCGAAACGGCGGTGCTGGAGGCAATTCAGCGCGATCCCGACGGCTGTATTCGCGACGGCATTCGCGCCGTTGCTAGGCACTGCTACAGCAATCCCTCGACCATTATCCGGCTGGCGAAAAAGCTACAGTTCAGCGGTTGGCTGGAGATGGTCTACTTTATCAAGTTCAACATTACCCAGCCGCGGCTGGATCTGACCAGCGACGCCGACTTTATGCGTGTGCAGCCCGCCGGGAACCTGGAGGCGGTGCTCGACGGGCTGCGCAGCCAGCGCATCCTGATCCACGGCAGCGGCTTTTCGCAGCTGATTGCGCAATATATTTATAATAAATTCCTGGTGATTGGCGTTAACGCCAGCCTGGCCCTGTGGCCGGACTACGAAATACTGGAGCAAAAGACGGCGGCGAAGTTCGACGCCATCTGGATAGTCTCTAAATCGGGCCGCAGCAGTTCGGCCCTGAGCTGGGCGAAGGCGCTGGAGGGCAAAGGCATCAACATGATCTGCTTTACCGGCGATCACCAGAGCCCGCTGGCCCAGGCGGCAGACACCGCCTTTATCATCCACGACCCGCAAAAGTTCGACGATGACATCTACTGGAGCAACCCTTTTTTCGGCTACTGCCTGCTCGGCTTCGAGCATCTGCTCAAGCTCTGGTTCCGCCAGCAGCGCCCGCAGCCTGACGGCGCGCTTCACCAGCCGGTGCAATAGTCGTCATCCAGATAGGCATCAACCAGCTCGTTGGCCAGCGACCAGGAGCCGATCAGCGGGTGCGCCATCAGCGCCCGCACTGCCAGCATCCGGTCGCGACTGAGGATCGCCGCCACCGCCAGCCGCTCGTACTCCTTCACGCAGGCTATCATATTCTTCTGCGCGAGGGGCACATGCTGCGGCGTCACCGGCCTGAGGCCGTTTTTGCTCAGGTCGCAGCTGATCTCGATGACGTCGTCCGGCTGCAGGAAGTCGAGGGTGCCGTTGTTTTGTAGCGAGACCACGATGCGCTTGGTGCTGTCGCCGTTGACCGCTTCCAGAATGTCCAGCGCCACCCCCGCGTAGCCGCCGCTGTCCGGCTGCTCGATAAACTGCTGCAGGGTCAGCGGCTCGCGGACGTTGAACTTCTCCTGCTGCGACTCGCTCTGCATGTAGCTGTTTTCACGCTTCAGGTAGTGCTTCATCCAGATGTCGAAGGCGGTGGCCGGATCTGCTTTCACGTCGATGGTCGCCAGCTCGGCGCGCATATCGGCGTTGATGCGGGCGATCTGCTCGCCGCGCGTTTCCGGCGCCTGCTGAATGGCGTCCAGCGCCACTTCCCGGTAGTAGTAGTAGTAGAGATACTCGTTGAGCAGCTGGTTATCGCACTGCTTCACCAGCTCGGGCGAGAAGTACTGCATACAGGTGTGGCTGTAGAGAGCCGGGCTGTCGATCAGCCGGTCGGTGACGTCCTCGCCGCGCACGGTGAAGTGGGTAAACCACGAGAAGTGGTTGAGGCCGTAGCACTCGCAGCTGAAGTCCCGCTCGTCGCAGCCGAGAATGCCGGGCAGCTCGCGGATGAGCTCTGACGGCGCGTCGCAGATGCCGTACACCCGGCGCTTGAAGCCGGACTTGATGATCGCCTCCGTCACCAGGCCGGAAGGGTTGGTAAAGTTAAACAGGATGGCGTCCGGCGCGGCGTGCTCTTCGATCAGCCGGCAGTAGTCCAGGATCGCCGGGATCGACCGCATCGCCATCGCAAAGCCGCCGGCGCCGGTAGTCTCCTGGCCGAGCGTATTCAGATCGAGGGCAATGCGCTCATCGCGGATCCGGCTCTCGTCGCCGCCGACCCGCAGCGTGGTTATCACGAATCCGGCGCCCTTTAGGGCGCTGACCGGATCGCGGCTCAGGCTGAAGGCGATATCTGGGCGAATAGCGTTAAACACATAGCGGGCGATTTCGCCGAAAATAGCCAGGTTCTCCGCCGAGTTGTCGAGAAAAACCACCTCTTTTAAGCCGATGCGGTGTGCATTATAGGCCAGCGATTTCGCCAGAAAGGCCGAGCGAACGCCGCCGCCGCCGAGAACGGTGAGTTTCATATATATCTACCTCCGGATTAATTCTCTGCCAGCCAGTTATCGACGCGGGTCCGCACCTGGCCTACCCGCACGCCGTAAATGACCTGAACTTCATTGCTGGTGCGCACCACGCCGTTGGCGCCGGTGCTTTTCAGCAGCGCGTCGTCGATAATATCGACATTGCGAATGGCGACGCGTAATCGCGTAAAGCAGTTATCAACGGCAACAATATTCTCTTTGCCGCCGAGGCCTTTAATAATGTTATCGGCGATGGCGTCGCTGCTTATTTTCTGGCGGTAGTCGGCTTTATTGTAAAGCCTGACGTCGAGGTCATCTTCGCGGCCCGGCGTCTTGAGATTTAACTTCACTACCAGAGTGCGGAAAATAACGTAATAGACAAAGAACTGGCCAATACCGATAACCACGTACAGGGGCCAGCGGGTTAATGATGCCGGCAGCGGCAGGTTATAAATCAGAAACTCAATTAAGCCGGAGGCGCCCCAGGGCCGCACGCTGAAGATGTCGCAAATCGCCTGCGAGGTTGCCGTCAGCACGGCGTGAATAAGCCACAGTAGCGGCGAGACGAACAGGAAAGTAAACTCGATCGGCTCGGTAATGCCGGTCAGCATCGAGGTAATGATGGCCGGCAGCAGCACCGCTTTCGCCAGCACTTTCTTCTCCGGCCTGGCGGTGTGATAAAAGGCGAGCGTCGCCCCGGCCAGGCCGAAGATGGTGGTCATTCCCTGCTGGGAGAAGCGCAGCGCGTCGTTCATCAGCGGCGTGAGATCCGGATGGCGCATATAGGCCAGGAAAATAGCCTGGGTGCCGGAGACGCTCTGGCCGTCAACGTTGATGGTGCCGCCGATCGGCGTCAGCTGAAATGGCGACCAGACGAAGTGGTGCAGGCCGGTCGGGATCAGGAACTTTTCAAAGAAGCCGTAGACGAACACTCCCGCCACGCCAGCGTTTTTCATAAAGCCGGTCAGGGCAGTGATGCCGTGAGTCATAAAGGGCCATAGCCAGGTAAAGAGGATCGCGTAGCCGATCACCAGCGGCGTCATGGCGACCAGCGTTAGCTTGGCGCCGCCGTACATCGACAGCGCGCCGGGCAGTTCGACAGCCGATACGCGGTTGTGCACCCAGGCGATGGTGCTGCCGAGAATAATGCCGAGAAAGACGCCCATATCGACCACCACAAAGCCCAGTATTTGCGTCTGTCCGGTACCGTAATATTCGCCGTTAATTTTTTCGGCTACGCCGTGGGTATATTCCAGCCACGAATGGTTGGCGCCAAGAAACATAATAAAGCACATCACCGAGACCAGCGCGACTTCGGTCTTTTTATCTTTTGCCAGCCCGTAGCTAATGCCCATGCAAAATAAAAGGCCGAGATTGCTGAACAGCGGCCAGAAGGTATCGCCGATAAGCTGTCCGAGCTGGTGAATAAAGCCGTTTTCAGAGAACAGCGTCGGATTAGTCATGACTGAGCTTAACGCCAGAATAATACCGATCACTGGTAAAAAGAGTACTGCGCCGATCATTGCTCTGGAGAACCCTTGCATATTCTCCAGAATACGCTGACGTATTCCAGGCATAGTGGCTGTCCCTCGATTAAATTATTGGCGTTGTAATGGTCAATATCTGTTTCCAGTATCAACGTTATAGCAAGTGTGCTGGAGGGGAGGAACCGGGGCGGGAAAATAGGTACAGAGCGGCAGAAAATGACGACAGGTTTCGCAGAAATGCGCGGCGCCGGAAATCCCGGCGCCTGGGAGGATTACTGGGGCGGCGGGCTGCTGCTGGCCTCCCCGCCCCGCACCACCTGCGTCGCCTGCTGCCCACCGGCGTTCACCGCGTGCAGTTCGCCGTTCACCGTCGGCTTCAGGGCCGCGCCGGGCTGCAGGCTGGCGCTGGCGCGCAGCTGCAGGTTGCCTTCGCCGCCGATGTTCAGCGCCGGCCAGCCCCAGGCCTGCAGGGTATTGAGCGGCACGCCGCGGCCGTTGAGGCTGACGGTCGCCTGGCGCTGCGGCAGCTGGGAAATGACCGCGGTACTCTGCAGCAGGCCGCGCTGCACGAAGGCGCTGAGATCGGTGACGTTGATGGTCGAGGCGTTGGCCGCCAGCTTCAGCGACGGCCGACGCACGTCTACCCGATTGAAAGTGGCCGCTGCGCCGTTGAGCGACATTGTTCCGCTCCAGATGCCCCACTTGCCGTCCTGCGCCAGCTGCAGGTTATCGCCGTAGCCCTCCAGAGAGGTTATCTGCCACGGGAAATCCGGGGTGATATCAATCAGCAGATTGCGACTGGCGCTGAAGTGCTTCAGGCTGATGTTCTGCAGCCAGTCGGGGAGCGGGGCCTGGGCCAGCTGCCGCCAGTTGTCCGGCAGGGTGTACTCCAGCCCGGCGAGGGCCAGATCGTCAAGCTGCAGGGCGCCGCCGTCGCGCAGCCAGCGCCCGGAGGTGCGCACGATGCCGCGCTCCCAGCGGGAGGTGAACTGGCGCAGGTTAACGCCCTGGGGCGAAAGCTCAGCATTCACAATCGGGTCGAGCAGGTTCAGCGAGCCGTAGATAAATTCGTTGGCGTTCATCGACAGCCGACCGTCCTCGCTCTGCCAGCCGCCGCGGCTCAGGGTAAGGTTGCGCAGGCTGAGATCGAGATCGGTCACCGCCCAGTCCGGCCCCTGCAGGCTGGCGTCGGTCACCTCCAGGCGGTCAATCGCCAGCGACGGCACCGCCGCGAGCAGAGCGAAGAAGTCGGCGAGGGATTTATCGCTCTGCAGCCGCACGTCGCTCAGGCGCAGGCTGCTGACCTGCCAGCTGCCGTCGGCGCCGCGCTTCGCGCTGCCGGTCAGCGAGCCGCGGGCGATATCCGCTCCGACGGTGGTCAGGTTAGCCACGCCATCGCGAATATCGCCCTGCACCAGGACGTTGCTCATCGCCACGCCGTTAAGGGTCATCGAGCCGGCGCTCATCTGCACCTGCGCCTGCTTGCCGAGCACATTGCCCGCTTCCGGCTGCCAGGGCGCTACGCCGCCGGTGACCCGCTGGGCGCTGAGGTCCCAGCCGCTTTCCGGGCTGTGAATGGCCATATTATTCAGCCGCAGCGCGTCGGCCTGGAAGGGCAGGGCGGCGCTGGCCGGGGAGAGGTTCAGCGTGCCGTCGCGCAGCGTGATGGTATCAGCGTGCAGAGGATCGGTGAGCTGGCGACTGCTGAGGCCGATCTCGACCCGCTTTGCCACAAGCGTTGCCGGCCTGCCGTCGCGGCCGAAAGTGACGTTAATCAGCTCCACGCGCGAGGCGGAGGAGAAGTGGTGCTCCATCCGTTCGACGCTTAAGCGGTAGCCGCTGTTTTCCGACACCCAGCCGCTGAGCTGGCGCGCCCCCCAGCGGGTCTGCAGCATGAAGTAGACCAGCACGATAGCCAGCAGCGCGGCAATTGCTAACCAGAGCAACAGCTTTCCGATAAATTTCATCGTCTTTCGTCCTGAGAGAGGCACATAGAGGTGTTATGCCTGATTCAGGCGCAATGCTCAAGGGAAGGAATGCCCGGGTAAGGCTGCGCGGCGGCGAAGAAGCGCCGCCGCGCGGGAGATCACTCTTTTTCCGGCGGGAAGATCAGATTCAGAACAATCGCGGTGATGCCGCCGGCGGCAATGCCGGAGGAGAGCAGATTTTTCAGCCAGTCCGGCGCAAACTGCAGGATCTGCGGCTGCTGGGAGACGCCGAGGCCGACCGCCAGCGACAGGGCGAGGATCATGATCGCCCGGCGGTTGAGCGGCTCGCGGGAGACGATGCGCACCCCGGAGGCGGCGATGGTGCCGAACATCACCAGCGTTGCGCCGCCGAGCACCGGCTCGGGAATGTGCTGCACGAAGCCGCTGACGGCAGGGAACAGGCCGAGGACGATCAGCATCAGCGCCACCACGAAGCCAACGTAGCGGCTGGCGACGCCGGTCAGCTGAATCACGCCGTTGTTCTGGCCGAAGCAGGAGTTCGGGAAGGTGTTAAACACCGCCGACACGCAGGAGTTGAGGCCGTTGGCCAGCACGCCGCCCTTCAGGCGCTTCATGTACAGCGGGCCGGAGACCGGCTGCTCGGAGACATCAGAGGTGGCGGTGATGTCGCCGATGGTTTCCAGGGAGGTGATCATGAATACCAGCATCAGCGGCAGCAGCAGGCTCCAGTCGATGCCGAGACCGTAATAGAGCGGCGTCGGTACGACGATCAGCGGCTGCTCAGTCGCCGCGGTCGTGGCCGGCAGCATGCCGAGGATCCACGCCAGCAGATAGCCCGCCGCCATGGCAATCACCAGCGAGGCGATGCGCAGGTAGGGGTTACGCTGGCGGTTAAGCAGAATAATCAGCCCCAGCACCACGCCCGCCAGCAGCAGGTTTTTCGGCGCGCCGAAACTGTGGTCGGCGATGGCCGCGTAGCCTCCGCCGATGGAGGTCAGCCCGACCTGGATCAGCGACAGGCCGATAATCATCACCACCACGCCGGAGACCAGCGGGGTAATAATCCGCCGCGCCAGGTGCAGTATCCGCGAGAGCACCATCTCCGTGCAGCTCGCCAGCATCAGGGTGCCGAACAGCGCCGCCATCATCGTCGGCACGTCCGCGCCGCCGGTTTTGAGGGCGGTGCCGCCCATGATCAGCGGCGCAACGAAGTTAAAGCTGGTGCCCTGAATAGAGAGCAGCCCTGAACCCACCGGCCCCCATGCCTTAATCTGAATGACCGAGGCCACGCCCGAGGCGAACAGCGACATGCTGATGATGTGCTGAGTATCCTGCGCCGGCAGGCCGAGAGCCTGGCAAATCAGCAGCGCCGGGGTGATGACGGCGACGAACATCGCCAGCAGGTGCTGAAAGGCGGCGAACAGCGTCTGCGGCAGCGGCGGGCGGTCTTCAAGGCGGTAGATGAGTTCGCTGGTCTGCTTAGGCGCGGCCGGCTGCGCGGGCCCGGATTCAAGGGGATTGGCTGACATTACAGAGGGATTCCCGTGGTGGAAAAGGGGGAATTTTAACGGACTGCCTGGCAAAAGCAAACGGTTGCTTCTATTATGCCGAACGTGCATAAGGACTCAGATATTTATACTGTTTCTGTCAGTTTTATCGCAGAAAAACACCTAAATTGAAACTTTTTCTGTTAAATTTAACTGCATTTTGCCTAAAATCTGACCCTCATCTTTTCGCCAATAGGAGCAACGCCCCGAAATTTACGCGACGCAGTACTGGATTATTTGTTACAAGGAGCCTTTATGTTTCATCTTGATACCCTATCAACGCTTGTGGCGGCAACGCTGGTACTGCTGCTCGGACGCAAGCTGGTCCACACGGTTCCCCTCCTGAAAAAATACACCATTCCCGAACCCGTTGCCGGCGGCCTGCTGGCGGCGCTGGCGCTGCTGGTGCTGAAAAAAAGCCTCGGCTGGGAAATTGACTTCGATATGAGCCTGAAAGATCCGCTGATGCTGGCGTTCTTCGCAACAATCGGCCTGAATGCCAACCTCGCCAGCCTGCGCTCGGGCGGTAAGGTGTTGGGTACGTTCCTGATTGTGGTGGTGGGGCTGCTGCTGATGCAGAACGCCATTGGCATCGGCATGGCGAAAGCGCTGGGGCTGGATCCGCTGATGGGGCTGCTGGCGGGCTCCATTACGCTCTCCGGCGGCCACGGCACCGGAGCGGCGTGGAGCAAGCTGTTCAGCGAGCGCTACGGCTTTGAAAATGCCACCGAAGTGGCGATGGCCTGCGCCACCTTCGGCCTTGTACTTGGCGGTCTGATCGGCGGGCCGGTTGCGCGCTTCCTGGTTAAACACTCCTCAACGCCGGACGGTTCGCCTGACGATCAGGCGGTTCCGAGCGCCTTTGAGAAACCCGACGTCGGACGGATGATCACCTCGCTGGTGCTGATCGAAACCATTGCCCTGATCGCCATCTGCCTGACGGTGGGCAAAGTGGTTTCGCAGCTGCTGGCGGGCTCGGCGTTTGAGCTACCGACGTTTGTCTGCGTGCTGTTCGTCGGCGTGATCCTCAGTAACGGTCTGGCGCTGCTCGGCTTCTATCGCGTGTTTGAGCGCGCGGTGTCGGTGCTCGGCAACGTATCGCTGTCGCTGTTCCTCGCGATGGCGCTGATGAGCCTCAAGCTGTGGGAGCTGGCCTCCCTGGCGCTGCCGATGGTGGCGATTCTGGCGGTACAGACGCTGGCGATGGCGCTGTACGCCATGTTTGTGACCTGGCGCATGATGGGCAAAAACTACGACGCGGCGGTGCTTGCGGCGGGGCACTGCGGCTTTGGTCTGGGCGCGACGCCGACGGCAATTGCCAACATGCAGGCGATCACCGAGCGCTTCGGGCCGTCGCACACCGCGTTTCTGGTGGTGCCGATGGTCGGCGCCTTCTTTATTGATATCGTTAACGCCCTGGTGATCAAGCTCTACCTGATGCTGCCGCTGTTTGGCTGATCTTGCCGATAAAAAAAGCCCGACATTGACATGTCGGGCTTCGTCATCTCTAAAGCGGCTTAGTCGTCGCTGTCTTCCCACGCCATAGCGCGCTTGACGGCTTTCTGCCAGCCTTTGTAGCGGTAGTTGCGCTCGCTGGACTCGATGCCCGGGCGGAACTCGCGCTCAATGACCGCTTTCTCCTGCAGCTCATCAAGATTCTGCCAGAAGCCTACCGCCAGACCGGCCAGATAGGCCGCACCGAGGGCGGTAACTTCTTTCACTTCCGGGCGCTCAACGCGGGTACCGAGAATATCGGACTGGAACTGCATCAGGAAGTTGTTGGCCACCGCGCCGCCGTCCACGCGCAGGGCGTGCAGGCGAATGCCGGAGTCCGCCTGCATCGCTTCCAGCACGTCGCGGGTCTGGTAGGCGATAGACTCAAGGGTTGCGCGGATGATGTGGTTCGAGTTGACGCCGCGGGTCAGGCCGAAAATCGCGCCGCGGGCGTACGGGTCCCAGTAAGGGGCGCCGAGACCGGTAAACGCCGGCACCACGTACACGCCGTTGGTGTCCTTCACCTTGGTGGCGAAGTACTCGGAGTCGAAGGCGTCATTAATCAGCTTCATCTCGTCGCGCAGCCACTGGATTGAGGCACCCGCCATGAACACCGCGCCTTCCAGCGCGTAGTTCACTTCGCCGGTCGGACCGCAGGCGATGGTCGTCAGCAGGCCGTTCTCCGATTTCACCGCCTTCTCGCCGGTGTTCATCAGCATAAAGCAGCCGGTGCCGTAGGTGTTCTTCGCCATCCCCTCTTTGACGCAAAGCTGGCCGAACAGCGCCGCCTGCTGGTCGCCGGCGATACCGGCGATAGGAATACGGGTGCCGCCCTTACCGCCGATGTTGGTCTTGCCGTACACCTCGGAGGATTTACGCACTTCCGGCAGCATGGCGCGCGGAATATCCAGCACCTCCAGCATTTTGCTATCCCAGTCCAGTTCATGGATGTTGAACAGCATGGTACGCGAGGCGTTGGTGTAGTCGGTCACGTGCACGCGGCCCTGGGTCATACGCCAGATAAGCCAGGTATCAACGGTGCCGAACAGCAGCTCGCCGCGCTTCGCCCGCTCGCGGGCGCCCTCAACGTGGTCGAGGATCCACTTCACCTTGGTGCCTGAGAAGTAGGGGTCGATCACGAGGCCGGTGGCGCTGCGGATATAGTCTTCCATACCGTCGCGCTTAAGTTTGCCGCAGATGTCAGCGGTGCGGCGGCACTGCCAGACGATGGCGTTGTAAATCGGTTTGCCGGTCTCTTTGTCCCAGACGATGGTAGTTTCACGCTGGTTGGTGATGCCGATGGCGGCCACCTGATCGGAGTCGATATCCGCTTTCGCCAGCGCTTCAATCAGCGTCGAGCTCTGGGAGGCCCAGATCTCCATCGGATCATGCTCGACCCAGCCGGGCTTAGGATAAATTTGCTCAAATTCACGCTGTGAAACGCTGACGATGTTCGCGTCGTGGTCCATAACGACAGCGCGGGAGCTGGTGGTGCCCTGATCGAGCGCTACGATATATTTTTTGTCAGTCATGATACGAATTTCCCTGGTCAGTTACAGCGAAGCTTTGTTCTGGGCGGCAGCGGCAGAAACCTTTGCCTTTTTCGATTTTGGTACAAACACATAGCCCGGCAGATGGCGGCTGATCAGTCGGGTATAAGCGAAAGCACCCAGCGCTGCGCCTACAACAGGAGCGAACAGCGGTACGATAAAGTAAGGGATGACGTAGCCACCGGTGAAGGCGACTTTACCCCAGCCGGCCACGAAGGCAAACGCTTTAGGGCCGATATCGCGCGCCGGGTTCATCGCAAATCCGGTCAATGGGCCCATGGAGGCACCGATGACGGCAATCAGCAGGCCAATCAGCAGCGGCGCCATCGGGCCACGCGGCACGCCGTTACCGTCGTCGGTCAGGGCCATAATGACGCCCATCAGGATTGCGGTAATTACCATTTCAACGGCAAAGGCCTGGAACAGCGAGATGTAGGGGTTAGGATAGGTGGAGAAAATGCCCGCCAGATCCAGACTTTCTACGCTGCCGCGCACCATGTGGTGCGTGAGTTCGTAGTGTGCGAAAAGATTGTAGTAAAGCCCGTAAACTAACGCCGCTGCGCAAAATGCGCCGGCAAACTGAGAAATGATAAACGGAACGACTTTGCGTCCTTCGAAATTAGCAAAAAGGCAGAGTGCAATTGTCACGGCCGGATTGAGGTGAGCACCAGAAACGCCGGCGGTCAGATAGATAGCCATTGCAACGCCTAAGCCCCAGATGACGCTGATTTCCCACTGTCCGAAGCTTGCACCCGCTACTTTGAGTGCTGCGACGCATCCTACGCCAAAGAAAATCAACAACCCGGTACCAAGGAACTCGGCAATGCACTGGCCTTTTAATGTTGATGTTTGACTCATAATCGGATCCTAAAGACAAATTAATGATTATTGTGTACATGGTGGTCGATGACGGCCATGCTGCCGTGTAGGCACAGTGTTAATTTATCGTTAACGAGCAAAAACGAGAAATATCGAAATTAAAATATGTGTACCTCGTCATAAAATGAGCGTTTTCGCGCGCCAAAGGGAACCTTTTGGAGGGGCATTAAGGACGGAACTATCACTCAAGGTAACAAATCTGTTACCTGCTGAAGAGAGGTGTCGTCAAAAGGCCAGGCATAGACTGAAAAGTGTTGCAAACCGCGATCTGCGCGCCCTGGCGCTGGACAGAGAGTGCGGGGCTTCATACAATCGAAAGCAACACTGTAGTGCGCTAATTCATTAAGGCGTCCGATAGTTCGGGACGAGCGAATATTTGATCAACGCCTTGCATATTCAGGAGAGGTAAGACCATGTCTTTAGAAGTTTTTGAGAAACTGGAAGCGAAAGTCCAGCAGGCGATTGACACCATTACGCTGTTGCAGATGGAAATTGAAGAGCTGAAAGAGAAGAACAACGCCCTGTCACAGGACGTACAGAACGCCCAGCACGGTCGCGAAGAGCTGGAGCGCGAAAATAACCAGCTTAAAGAGCAGCAGCACGGCTGGCAGGAGCGTCTGCAGGCGCTGCTCGGCCGCATGGAAGAAGTTTAAGCACGCCAACACCCTTCTGCGGAAGGGTGTTCTGTTCCCGCCTTTTTATACCCTATCGTTATAGCCAATCTTTTTTTATTCTTTAATCATCGGTTTCGTTTCTGGCAGGCTACGCTCATCCAATACAATCAATAAGAGAGCGGTCAATGAACAAGTGGAGCGTAGGATTAACCCTTCTGCTGGCGTCTGCCAGCGTGCTGGCCAAGGATATCCAGCTGCTTAACGTATCGTACGACCCGACCCGTGAGCTCTACGATCAGTACAACAAGGCATTCAGCGCCCACTGGAAACAGCAGACCGGCGATAACGTCGTGATCCGCCAGTCCCACGGCGGCTCCGGTAAGCAGGCCACGTCCGTTATTAACGGCATTGAGGCAGACGTCGTCACGCTGGCGCTGGCCTATGACGTGGATGCTATCGCCGAGCGCGGCCGCATCGATAAGGACTGGATCAAGCGTCTGCCGGACAACTCCGCCCCCTACACTTCGACCATTGTTTTCCTGGTGCGTAAGGGCAATCCAAAGCAGATCAAGGACTGGAGCGACCTGGTCAAGCCAGGCGTGTCGGTGATCACCCCAAACCCGAAAAGCTCCGGCGGCGCGCGCTGGAACTACCTGGCGGCCTGGGGCTATGCCCTGCACCACAACAACGGCGACCAGGCGAAAGCGCAGGATTTTGTGAAGGCGCTGTATAAGAACGTCGAAGTGCTGGACTCCGGCGCCCGCGGCGCGACCAACACCTTCGTCGAGCGCGGCATCGGCGATGTGCTGATCGCCTGGGAGAATGAGGCCCTGCTGGCGACCAAAGAGCTGGGTAAAGATAAGTTTGAAATCGTCACGCCGAGCGAATCCATTCTCGCCGAGCCGACCGTCTCGGTCGTCGATAAAGTGGTGGATAAGAAAGGCACCCGCGATGTGGCCAACGCCTATCTGAAGTATCTCTATTCGCCGGAAGGCCAGGAGATCGTGGCGAAAAACTTCTACCGCCCGCGCGACCCGCAGGTCGCGAAGAAGTATGAAAGCGAATTTCCGAAGCTGAAGCTGTTTACCATCGACGAGGTGTTCGGCGGCTGGACGAAGGCGCAGAAGGAGCACTTCTCTAACGGCGGCACTTTCGATCAGATTAATCAGCGCTGATCGTCTTCATCGGGGCCGGAGGGGCTGGCGCCTCTCCGGCCTTTTAACGTCCGGCCTGTTCGCGGACAAACGCGCGGCGGGTGATCCTGTCCATCTCCTGAAGATAGCGGGTCATTGAGGACGCCGGCGGATCGTCGGAGGAGGCAGCAAGTGCATTAACCGCCAGCGGGTGCTCCGCCCGGCTCTCCTGATGGCGATAGTTGCGGTAAATTTCGCGCCGCCACGCCAGTAAAAAGCCCTTACTCCGCACGTTTGCCCCGCGCGACTTCAGCGCGGCGCTGATGCTCTGTAGCTGACTCATTAAAAAAAGACTCTGTCCCGCATAGTGGATCAGTTCGCGCTTTTTCTCCGGGGCTTCGTGCAGCACGACATCCACCAGCTTATCGATCAGCAGGCCCATTCTGTCATGAAGCTGCGTTTCCGACGCGCGATCGTCATTTTCGCGTAAAAACGCTTTTTCAAGATCGGCATCGTAGAGGGAGGCAGGATTGTTGCCGTCTTTTATCATCTGCCGCCGGGGCAGCAGCGAAAACAGCAGCGATAAAATGAACGTCCCGGCCGCCAGCGACAGGCTGCGCTCAAGGGGAAACACCATATCTATTTCAAGGTGGTTTTCCGGCAGCAGAAAGATCATGAAGGAGATGCAGAATCCGAGACTGTAGGCGAACGTCATCATGCTGGTTAAGCCCATGAAGCCGAAAAATAGCACGATGCCGGCGGTGAGTATCAGCAGTTCGACGGCGCTGGAAGCCTGCCCCAGAATAGTACTCACGGTAAAGCCAAATGGAATGGCCAGCAGTGCCCCCTTCAGCACGTTGCGCGCAACTGCCGCCGGATGCGGCGCTTTCGCCAGCGCCAGGCTGAACACAATGGGAATAACGGCAATCAGAAAGCCGTACTGCCAGCCGGTGGCGTACCAGAAGGCGAAGCCGGAGTAAAACAGCAGCATTGAACGTAGGCCGGTGATCAGGCAGTTGACCGGCTGCGAGTGCCTGCGGATGCGCAGGCCTTTGACCGAAACCTTCTCTGCCCGCAGCAGGCTGATGAAAAGCGTAGCAAAGATAAGCAAATCGCCGATCAGCTGCTGTACCGCTGCGGCGGTGAGGCGCTCAGCGACGCTGACCGTGGCGTCGTCGCGTTCATCGCTGGTGGAAAGGCGGGCGCGCAGCTGCTCTAAGGGCGCGAGGTCCGCCTTCTTTAACAGCCCCGGCGCGGCCTGAATGTCGCTCACGATGCTTTGTAGAGTGCGCAGGGCCGATGCCGGTCCGCTAAAGTCGGCAACGGGCTGCTGCTGCAGCGTATATATTCGGGTGGTTATCTGGATAGCGAGCCGGTTCATCTCGCGGACGATACCCGCCGCGCGGCGCCCCCAGCTCCCCTCGAAGTCAGCGTGATCGGCCAGATCCGCAGTATTTATGATCCCGGCATAGATCTCCGGAATGCGGTCGTTTTGCGCAATGGATGTCACCAGCTCCAGCGTGGCGCTGAACAGCCGGCTGGCGGCGCCGTTGACGGCGTCGGTGCTGAACGACGGCCACAGGCAGGCGCTGACGAACCCGGCCCAGAATATGCCGCACAGGATCGTGCCCACCCGGTCGATAAAGATATCAATAATGACGTCGCTGGAGGGGCCGGTTACGGCCGGGACCATGATCATAATGCACACCGTGACCGTAAAGATGGAGCAGCAGAAGGTCACGTTGGCATCGCGGGTGTGAAAAGATGCCGCCGAGGCGAGAAAAATAATCACGCCGCCGCAGAGTGCTGCCAGAAACGGGCTTTGCGCCACTGAGCCCATCAATGCCAGGCCGAGAATACCGCCGCACAGGGTGGAGATGCACTGATAGAGGCATTTTTTTAGCACCTGCGCGTGGTCCGGGGCGAAAAAGGAGATCATGCCGGTGATCATTGACCATATCGGATGTTCGAGGCCCAACAGTAACGCAATGAATAGTGCTCCCCACACCGACACGCTAAGTTTAATCGCAGCTTTTACTGCCGTTTTATTGGTGAATAAATACGTGTCAATCAGTGACATTTTCATTATCGGATCTCAATCACATGACGTGATGGCAGAGCTTAAAAAAGTGCGTTGAGGTTCTCGGCAAATGCACGCCAGACCGAGCGACGGTTATTCGATGATTCGCCAGTAGGAATGATTTTTATCGTGGCGGACATCCCGGAGCTTAATATCAGTCCATCGGGAATGGCGTCGATTTTGATATTCACCGGAATGCGTTGGGCGAGGCGTACCCACGCAAATGTTGGCTCAACCGCGGGCAGCATCTGGTTGCCGGGCGTGGTATTGGTATTCGAAATGCCGCTATCGATGGATGCTACGTGGCCCGCCAATTTTTGCGTACCGGCCATCAGCCAGATCTCTACGCTGTCGCCGGGCTTAATGGACGGAATTTTCGTTTCCTCAAAATAGCCGGTGACGTAATAGCTATCGTCTTTGATAAGCGCCAGAAGTTCGCTGCCTTGGTTAACGTAATCACCCTTCTCCAGACTGAGGTTGATGATTTTCCCGCTGGCCGGAGAGCGGTATACGGTGCGGTCAAGGTCGATTTTCGCGCTCGCAACGGCGGCAAGCGACTCTTTATAGTCGGCCTGGGTTTCGAGCATATCGGAGCGTGCGCTATCGACTTCTTCATGGCTGACGATGCCGTTTTTCAGCGTCGCTCTGCGACCATAGACGTGGGCCGCATTATTGGCCGCCGCCTTTGCCTTTTCCATTTTTGCCTGCGCCAGATCCAGCGCCACGCGATAGCGTTCGCGGTCGACGATAAATAAAATATCGCCGGCTTTCACATTCTGCGCATTATGCGCGTTCATCGTATCAATCCAGCCGGAAACATCGGGCGCGATATTCACAACCTCGGCGCGGATGCGCCCGTCGCGGGTCCACGGCGAATACATATAGCGGTCCCATATAAAGGCGACGGCAATAATGATTCCGGCAATACACAGCACGGTGATGGCAAGACTGGTTATTCTGTTCATAGTGGAGTTCTTAAAAAGTAGTACTGACCATTAGTGCAAGAATGACGGTAAACAGCAGCATGCTGACCAGGCTCTCACTGCGCTTGAGGGGCCAGGGAATAACCTTATCAATTACCCGGGTTACCGCGCTGGTAATTACTAGCGAAAGCATAATCATCAGCACAATTGGGCTCAGCAACAGGCCCATGACGCTTTCTTCGTATATTGGCATCTGTTTCTCTATTCGGACATTACGCCTGTTGCCGACGCCTGCGCTCGCCGCTGCCGCAGAGGCTTCGGGCACATGGCTATCTTTGTTTTAAGCGACGTAGGCGTGTGTAATTTTAATGTTAACGCCATAATACGGTATACTATACCGCAATACGGTACATTGGCTTTTTGAGCGATTAAGGCCCTGCCGCAGAGCGGCAGCGGCGGTAATGGTGGGCATACTGCGCCGGGGGGATGACTATAATTATATGAAGTTACTGTATTTTTTTATTGATTAATGCACTGCCTATTTTTTGCTCTATCACTTTTTTGCAGGCGAACAGGGCGTCCTGAAAGCGCTGCTGGCTGTATTCGGCGCGCACGCTCGGCGCAATAATGCTGATTGCGTAGGCGCCAAGATAGGTATTAATCAGCACGGCAAAGGTACAGACCCCTTCCAGATGCTCCTGCATATCGCAGGCAATCTCTGAGGACCTGATTTCCGTCAACTGGCAAAGGAGCTGCTCTCTGTTCAGCGTTTTCGGCGTCAGCATCGGCAGCCGGGCGGGGATCCGCTTTTCCAGCGCATCAGCATCAAGCTGGGAGAGGATGATTTTGCCCGCGGCCGTTGAATACGCCGGAGCCTCAACGCCGACGGGAAAGGCGACGCGCAGCTCTCGCTCGTAGATGGTGCAGTCCACGACATACACTTTATCGCCGGCGAGGGTCGACAGGCAGACGGACTCCTGTACCGAGGCGGCAAGATCGTTCAGGTGCTCTCTGACGCTGGTAATAATATCTGCCTGAGTCTGGTGTAGCAGCTGCCCGAGCGCGGGGCCGAGACGAAACCCTCCCTGGCTGCCCATAGACTCAACCATGTTCTCTGCTTCAAGCGCGGCAACAATCCGCTGGACGGTCGAGCGCGCCAGTTGGACATCCTGGGCGATAGCCGACAGGCTCAGCCCCGACGGATGGCGACTGAGCGAGCGCATGACGGCAACCGCCCTGGCGATAACCTGGATCCCTCCAGGGCGGCTTTCCGGTGAGTTTTTCAGACTGTGCATTGCATCATTCCGTCGTAGACATTTCGTGTTGCGTGCGCCGGGAGCGCGTTGAATTATTCCGGCATGATAACGTATCAACCCCTTCAGGGCGCGTGTCCTGAGGATCATTTTTATTTCATCGCCTTTGCGTTACCCTTGCCTGTCCGGAATACTGGGGAGGCGGCAATGAAGCGATGGCGATACGGGATACTGGCGATGGTGTTTGCCGGTGCGGCGGCGGGAGGTGGGTACTGGCTGCAGTCTGGCAACCCGAATGTGCTGCGCCATTTTGTTATCGACCAGTGCGTCCCTCATCAACAGCAGAACAATAATCCCGCTCCCTGCCAGTCGGTGAATCTGCGGGGCGGTTACGTGCTGTTCAAAGATAAAAACGGCCCGCTGCAGTACCTGCTGATGCCCACCTACCGCATCAACGGCATCGAAAGCCCGCTGCTGCTCGATCCTCATACCCAGAATTTTTTCTGGCAGGCCTGGCAAAATCGCCAGGTGATGGCCGAGCGCCGGGGGCAGCCGGTGCCGGACAGCGCCGTGTCGCTGACCATCAACTCCCGCAGCGGCCGCACCCAGAACCATTTCCACATCCACATCTCCTGCCTGCGGCCCGACGTGCGCCAGCAGCTTAATGCCTCGGCCTCCGCTATCAGCAGCCGCTGGCTTCCGCTCCCCGGCGGCCTGGAGGGCCACGAATATCTTGCCCGCCGGGTGAATGAAAGCGAACTGGCCCAGAAAAGCCCGTTCCTGATGCTGGCCGATGAAGTGCCGGAGGCCCGGGCGCACATGGGGCGGTTTTCGCTGGCGGTGGTGCGCCAGAGCGACGGCAGCTTCGTGCTGCTGGCAACGTCGCGCAACCTGCTGAAGCTAAACCGGGCGTCGGCGGAGGAGATTCAGGACCATCGTTGCCGGATTCTGGAGGGGCAGTGATTAATCGCATCATCATCGAAAATTACCGCTCCGCCAGAAAGGTAGCGTTTGACCTCGGCCGCCTCAACCTGGTGTTTGGCGCCAACGGGGCGGGGAAATCGAATATCTACAACGCGTTGCGGCTGATTCAGGGAGCGGCCGACGGGCGCATCTCTGCCCAGCTGGCGGGCGAGGGCGGTATTCAGAGGGCGATGTGGGCGGGTGATACTAAAACCAGTGAGCTACGGCGCATGACGCTATCCGTGGATACCGACGCCTTCAGCTACGAGATGCAGATTGGCTATCCGGATAGGATTCCCTATCCGACCTTTTTTAAACTCGACCCGGTTATCAAAGAGGAGAGCCTCTGGCTGGCGGGCTTTGGCCGCCGCCCCTCTTCGCTTGTGATGAAGCGCCGGAACCAGACGGTCTTTCTGACCAACGTCGAAGGCGAAAAGGTCTCCTATGCGGCATCGCTGTATGAGAACGAATCGGTGTTCGGCCAGATAGGCGAGCCGCACCGCTATCCGGAGGTCTCCAGCGCCCGGGAGTTCATCCGCAACTGGCGCTTCTATCACGAATTCAACGTCTCCGGCGGATCGCCGCTGCGCGCGCCGCAGGTGGGCTACCGTTCACCGGTGCTCGCCGGCGACGGCCTTAACCTGGCGGCGGCGTTTCGCACCATTGAAGAGGTCGGCGATGGTGATCTGCTGCATGAGGTGCTGGACTCTGCGTTTCCGCAGTGCGCTTTTCAGGTGGCGCTGGTGGACGGACGCTTTCAGATGCAGATGATCCGCCAGGGCCTGAGAAGGCCGCTGGACGCGGCCGAGATGTCGGACGGCACGCTGCGCTTCCTCTGCCTGGCGGTGGCCCTGCTGAGCCCGCGCCCGCCGGCGTTTATCGCCCTCAACGAACCGGAGAACAGCCTGCATCAGGATATGCTGCCGGCGCTGGCAAAGCTGATTGCCGAAGCCAGCCGCTACACCCAGATCTGGCTAACCAGCCACTCGATGGCGCTGGCGACGCTGATTAAGGCGCACGCGGCGTTCAGCCTTTTTGAGCTGAGCATCGAAGACGGCGCGTCGTCGCTCGCGCAAATTGGCTGATCGGTCGTTTACCTGTCCCGCAGGGCGTCGTAGACTTGCGGAAAAAAACGACAGGAGACAGGTATGTCGCTCTGGTTCACCCACCCTCTGTTCCTCCCCTCGCTGATCGTCGGCATCACGATCCTGCTGTGGGCCACCTCCCTGCTGCCAGAATTTATCACCGCGCTGCTGTTCTTCACCGCGGCGATGGCGGCAAAAATCGCGCCGCCGGAGGTGGTTTTCGGCGGCTTTGCCTCCTCGGCCTTCTGGCTGGTGTTCAGCGGTTTTGTACTTGGTATCGCCATCCGCAAAACCGGGCTGGCGGACCGCGCCGCCGGGGCGCTCTCCGCAAGGCTTACCGATTCGTGGCTGCGGATGGTGGCGAGCGTGGTGCTGCTCAGCTACGCGCTGGCATTCGTGATGCCGTCGAACATGGGCCGCATCGCGCTGCTGATGCCGATCGTGGCGGCGATGGCGGCGCGGGCCGGGATCGGCGAAGGTACCCGCGGCTGGTACGGCCTGGCGCTGGCGGTGGGCTTCGGCACCTTCGAGCTGTCGGCCACCATCCTGCCCGCCAACGTTCCTAATCTGGTAATGAGCGGCGCGGCGGAAGGAGCCTGGGGCATTCATCTTAACTATCTGCCCTACCTGTTTCTCCATACGCCGGTGCTCGGCTGGCTGAAGGGTCTCCTGCTGGTGGGGCTTATTTGCTGGCTATTTCCGGGCAGGCCGCAGCCGCCGGAGAATTTGCCGCCGCCCGCGCCGATGAGCGCCGATGAGAAGCGGCTGGCGTGGCTGCTGGCGGTGGTACTGGCGCTGTGGGTCACCGGGAGCTGGCACGGCATCGGCCCGGCCTGGGTGGGGCTGGCGGCCGCCTGCGTGACCCTGCTGCCCCGCGTGGGCTTCATCAGCGGCGAGGAGTTCTCTACCGGGGTGAACGTGCGTACCTGCTTTTACGTAGCCGGTATCCTCGGCCTGGCGCTGACCGTGACCCACACCGGCATCGGCGAGGCGGTAGGGCAGGCGCTGATGCGGGTGATGCCGCTGGATGCGGACAGGCCGTTTACCAGCTTTCTGGCGCTGACCGGCATCACCTCGGCGCTGAACTTTATTATGACCGCCAACGGTGTTCCGGCGCTGTATACCACCTTTGCGCAGAGCTTCTCTGACGCGACGGGCTTCCCGCTGCTGAGCGTGATTATGATTCAGGTGATGGGCTACTCGACGCCGCTGCTGCCGTATCAGGCGTCGCCGATTGTGGTGGCGATGGCGCTAGGGAAAGTGCCGGTCAGGGCGGGAATGCTGCTGTGTATTGCGCTGGCGCTGGGGAGTTATCTGCTGCTGCTGCCGCTGGATTATCTGTGGTATCGCCTGCTGGGGGCGCTGTAAGGATTGCCCTCTCCCCGGGCGGGGAGAGGGCGAAAGCAGTCGCGATTACGCCTGCTTAGCTTCCGCTGCCGCTTTCACGATCGTCGCAAATGCGTCTGCCTTCAGCGATGCGCCGCCAACCAGCGCGCCGTCGATATCCGGCTGACCGAACAGCTCTGCAGCGTTGCCCGCGTTAACGGAGCCGCCGTACTGGATAATAACCTGCTCGGCGATTTTGGCGTCGGTTTTGGCAATGTGATCGCGGATAAACTTGTGTACCGCCTGCGCCTGCGCCGGGGTCGCAGATTTGCCGGTGCCGATAGCCCATACCGGTTCGTAAGCAATGACCACGCCTTCGAACGCCGCTGCGCCCTGCGTTTTCAGCACGGCGTCAATCTGGCGCGCGCACACTTCTTCGGTTTTGCCCGCTTCGTTTTCGGCTTCGGTTTCACCGATGCACAGTACCGGGGTCAGGCCCTGCTCTTTCAGCACGGCGAATTTTTTGGCGATCAGCTCGTCAGACTCTTTGTGGTAGGTGCGACGCTCGGAGTGGCCGATGATGATGTACTGCGCGCCGATGTCTTTCAGCATCTGGGCAGAAGTTTCACCGGTGAATGCGCCGGACAGGTTCAGATCAACGTTCTGCGCACCGAGGTTGATGTGGCTGCCGCCGGCGGCATGTTTTGCCATGTCGATGTACATTTCCGGCGGCGCGATAGCCACGTCGCAGCCCGCAACGCCGGCGAGCTCTTTACGCAGATTCGCAATCAGATCGTTAACCATCTGGCGGCTGCCGTTCAGCTTCCAGTTACCCATCACTAATGGATGTCGCATTTTAATTCTCCACGCTAGATAAGCGAATTAAGTAAGATGGCCGCCCGCTGGGCGGCATGGTCTGTGAAACAGTATAGAGATTGGACGGCGGAAAGGCTTTGCTTTTTATCATTTATTGCTCCCTTCCAGCGCGTCAGATAGCGCCAGCTTAATCGGTTCAACGGCGAAGGTCAGCCCCTTATCACCGTTATCTGCCACCACATAGCGCAGGGCGCCTTCCGGCGAGGCGTAGTAGCGCTTGTTTTTACCGGCAGCCAGCAGCTTCTGCAGCTTCTGGCTGCTTTGGGCGCGGCTCATGCCGGGCGTGAACGCCCGCAGCACCGCGCTCATATACTCCAGCGCCCTGGCTTTCGCCGCCTTCTGCTCCGGGCCCTGAATCGGCAGCCAGGTTATTTGCATCGACTTTATTTTCAGCGTGCCGCGCTCCAGCGCGGTGGAGGCATAGAGGTTTTCGTTAATCTTGCTGGCGGCGCGGGTCAGATTCAGCCGGTCGCTGCTGCCGGAAATAGAGCGAAATTCGCTGAGCGCCAGGGTGGGGTTGTCGTGGTTAAACCTTTCGCGAAACTGGCTGATGGAGAGATCGAAGCTCGGTGCGCCGGAAAGCAGATAAGGGGCAGCCGGGGGCTCTGCCGACAGGGCACTCTGGCCCGCCGCCATTATCGCGATCCCCATCAGACACAACGCTATCCATCTCTTCATTAGCAGCACCCGTATTTTTTTAGCCCTGATTAAAGCGGGAAAGGGTCCCGCTTGTCAAAAAGTGGCGCAGCCAGGGTAAACTAGCCCGACCATGATAATAAGAGATTTCTCAATGACCCTACAGCAGTGGCTATTTTCGATTAAGGGGCGCATCGGGCGCCGCGACTTCTGGGCGTGGATTGCGGTCTGGCTGCTGGCGATGATGATGCTGTTTATCGCCGCGGGCCGGGCGTGGCTTGAGCTGCAAACCGCCGCTTTTGCGCTGGTGTGCCTGCTGTGGCCCACCGCCGCGGTGACGATTAAGCGCCTGCACGATCGCGGGCGCTCCGGGCTGTGGGCCCTGCTGCTGGTACTGGCGTGGATGCTGCTGGTCGGCAACTGGACGCAGCTCGGCGGCATCTGGTCATGGGCGGTGGGCCGCCTGCTGCCGACGGTTATTCTGGTAATGCTGGTGATTGAGCTGGGCGCGTTTGTCGGCACCCAGGGCGAGAACAAGTACGGTAAAGAGACGCGGGCGGTGAAGTACCGCTGACTACCAGTAGTTTTCCGCCGTCATATGGCCCGGCCGGCGGCGCAGGTGCTTGGTCATCTGCCGGGTCTCTTTGAGCATCTGTTGGGTATCGCGCACCATCTGCGGGTTACCGCACAGCATCACGTGGCTGTTTTCGGTGGTCATCGTCAGACCCACGGCGGCCTCGAGCGCGCCGCTCTCGATCAGCGCCGGCACGCGGCCGGTCAGCGATCCCTCCGCCGTCTCCCGGCTGACCACCGTCTGAATGCGCAGTTTGCCCTCATAGCGCCGCTCAAGCTCGCGCATCAGCGGCAGATAGCTGAGGTCCGATTCATAGCGCACGGCGTGTACCAGCACCAGATTGTTGAAGCGCTCGAGATCTTTTCCCGCCTGCAAAATAGAGAGATACGGCCCGAGGCCGGTGCCGGTGGCGAGCATCCACAGCGTGTCGCTGTCCGGCAGCTCTTCCAGTACGAAAAAACCGGCGGGCTCGCTGACCAGCTGCAGCTCATCGCCCGGCTTCAGCGCCGCCAGATGCGGGCTGAGTTTACCTTCTGGCACCGTTACCAGGTAAAATTCGAGGTTGGGATTGCCGGGGGCATTGAGGTAGGAGTAGGCGCGCTGCACGCGCTCGCCGTTAATTTCGAGACCCAGCTTGCCGTACTGCCCGGCGGTAAAGGGCTGCACGGGGGCGTGAACAATCAGGCTGAACAGTGCGTCAGTCCAGTACTCCACTCTGATAACTTTGCCGGTAACCCAGGTCGCCATAATCCTCTCCTCGCTGCGTTGTGGGTTCTATCTTCGCCAGATGAGGAGGAGATTTCCAGCCCGGGGGGGCCGGAAAGCTCGATTGATCAAATATACCCTTCATACTTCAAGCTGCAGGTGCGTTGGCTTTCCTCGCTCACCCCGGTCACTTACTTCTGTAAGCTCCCGGGGATTCGCTGCGTCGCCGCCTTCCTGCAACTTGAATTATTTTGGGTAGAAATCAGAGGATATGACGCTGAATTTCCGGATCTTTGCGATCGAGATAGTGAATGGACTGAATGCGGCGAATGGTGCGCGATTTGCCGCGGATCATCAGGGTTTCGGTGGTGGCGATATTGCCCTTGCGGGTAATGCCGTCCAGCAGGTCTCCTTTGGTGATGCCGGTGGCGGAGAAGATAACGTTATCGCTGCGGGCCATCTCGTCGAGGCGCAGCACCTTCTCTGCTTCAATGCCCATCGCCGCGCAGCGGGCCAGCTCCTCTTCGCCAATGCGTCGGTTCTCTTCGCTGTCGCCCTTAACGTGATGGCGGGCGAGCAGGCGGCCCTGCATATCGCCGTCCAGCGCGCGGATCGCTGCCGCCGACACCACGCCTTCCGGCGCGCCGCCGATGCCGTACAGCACATCCACTTCGCTGTCCGGCATGCAGGTCAGGATCGAGGCCGCCACGTCGCCGTCGGGAATGGCAAACACCCGCACGCCCAGCTGCTGCATCTGCGCAATCACCGCGTCGTGGCGCGGCTTGGCGAGAATGGTCACCGTCAGCTCGCCAAGCGGCTTAGCCAGCGCTGCGGCCACGTTACGCAGGTTCTCCTCCAGCGGCAGGCTGAGGTCGATGCTGCCTTTCGCCTGCGGGCCGACGATCAGCTTTTCCATGTACATGTCCGGCGCGTTGAGGAAGCAGCCCTTATCGCCGACCGCCAGCACTGCCAGGGCGTTGGCCTGGCCCATGGCGGTCATGCGCGTGCCTTCAATCGGATCGACGGCAATATCCACCGCATCGCCGCTGCCGGTACCGACCCGCTCGCCGATAAACAGCATCGGCGCCTCGTCAATTTCGCCTTCGCCAATCACGATGGTACCGTCGATATTGACCTTATTCAGCATGATGCGCATGGCGTTGACCGCCGCGCCGTCGGCGGTATTTTTATCGCCGCGCCCCAGCCACTTGTAGCCGGCCAGCGCGGCGGCCTCGGTTACGCGCGAAAATTCGATGGCAAGTTCTCGTTTCATAACACACTCGTTGTAGAAGCTAAAAATGAGCGCGCAGCCGCAGGCTACGCGTTGGAATAACGCTCGGTTTCCGGCATCCAGCGCGCGATCAGCGCCTCGGCCTGTTGGGGATACTTTTCGTGAATGTGGCGCGCAATGCGCTGAACGTCGGGGATCAGGCGCTGATCGCGCAGCAGATCCGCGACTTTAAATTCGGCGTTGCCGGTCTGCCGGGTGCCCAGCAGTTCGCCCGGCCCGCGGATTTCGAGGTCTTTCTGGGCAATGACAAAGCCATCATTGCTGTCGCGCAGCACCTGCAGGCGCTTCTGGGCGGTTTTCGACAGCGGCGATTTATAGAGCAGTACGCAGTGGGAGGCGACGGCGCCGCGGCCGACGCGGCCCCGCAGCTGGTGCAGCTGGGCAAGCCCCAGCCGCTCCGGGTTCTCGATAATCATCAGGCTGGCATTGGGCACATCAACGCCCACTTCGATAACCGTGGTGGCGATCAGCAGATGCAGCTCGCCCTGCTTGAAGGCCTGCATCACCGCCTGCTTCTCAGCGGGCTTCATCCGCCCGTGGACCAGGCCGATATTGAGCTCAGGCAGGGCGATTTTCAGCTCCTCCCAGGTTGCTTCCGCCGCCTGGGCCTCCAGCAGATCCGACTCCTCAATCAGGGTGCAGACCCAGTAGGCCTGGCGGCCTTCGCCGATGCAGGCGTGGCGCACGCGGTCGATGATCTGGCTGCGGCGGGTGTCGGCAATGGCGACGGTGGTCACCGGCGTGCGGCCCGGCGGCAGCTCATCAATGGTGGAGGTATCGAGATCGGCGTAGGCGGTCATCGCCAGGGTGCGCGGAATAGGCGTGGCGGTCATGATCAGCTGGTGGGGATGAAAGCCCTGCTGCTGGCCCTTTTCCCACAGCGCCAGCCGCTGGTGGACGCCGAAGCGGTGCTGTTCGTCGATAATCACCAGCGCCAGGCCGTTAAACTGCACCTGCTCCTGGAAGATAGCGTGGGTGCCGACAATCATCTGCACCTGGCCGCTGGCGATGGCCTCCTGCTGGGCCTGCCGCGCTTTGCCCTTCTGCTTACCCGCCAGCCAGCCCACTTCAACGCCCAGCGGCGCAAACCAGCTGCGGAAGTTGTTGGCGTGCTGTTCGGCCAGCAGCTCGGTCGGCGCCATCAGCGCCGCCTGTTTACCGTGGGCAATGGCCCGCAGGGCCGCGAGAGCGGCGACCAGCGTCTTACCGGAACCGACGTCGCCCTGCACAAGGCGCATCATCGGCACGTCGCGGGCCAGATCGCCTTCGATTTCCGCCGTCACTCGGTTCTGGGCGGCGGTGGGCGTAAACGGCAGCGAGGCCAGTAGGGCGTTTTTCAGCGTATCCTGTGCATTGAGCGGCTGGGCGTGATAGCGCTGGGCGCCGGCCCGCAGGGCCAGCATGCTCAGGTTGTGCGCCAGCAGCTCCTCCATAATCAGGCGCCGCTGGGCGGGGTGCTCTCCGCTTTCCAGATCGCTCAGCAGCAGCGTCGGCGGCGGGCGGTGCAGGGTGCGCAGCGCCTCCGGTAGGCTCATCATGCCCTGCGCCAGTTCGGGCGGCAGCAGTTCGGCAATGGCGCAGGTATCCAGCAGATCCAGCGCCTGGTCGGTCAGTTTGCGCAGCGTCGCCTGGCGCACGCCTTCGGTGGTCGGATAGACCGGCGTCAGGGTTTCCTGCAGCTCCGGCGTACTCAGATCGCCCTGCACGCGGTATTCAGGATGGATCATCTCCGCGCCGAACTTGCCGCGCTTCGCTTCGCCGTAGGCCAGCACCCGGCGGCCGGCGGCGAGGCTGTTTTTCATCGCCGCGTTGAAGTTAAAAAAGCGCATCGTCAGAATGCCGCTGCCGTCGCTTATCTGGCAGGTGAGCATCCGGCGGCCTCCGAAGGTAATGGTGCTGTTAAGCACCTCGCCCTCCACCGTGGCGTAGACGCCCGGCAGCAGATCGCCGATAGCGTAGAGGTGAGTGCGGTCTTCATAGCGCAGAGGAAGGTGCAGCAGCAGGTCCTGCACGGTATGCAGGCCAATTTTCGCCAGTTTCGCGGTTTGCGCCGCCCCGACGCCGGTGAGCGAACTCAGCGGCACGGCATCCAGAAGGCGCCCCTGCATGGCTTACTTTGCCGCCTGCATGGTGGCCCACCAGGCGGGATCGGCTTCGATTTCGCCGAGGCCGTTGACGTGCGGGTAGGGCAGCTTTTTGCGCTTCGCCAGCCGCGCCAGTACCGGATAGCCGCCTTCAAACAGCAGGCGCTGCTGCTCGTCGTCCGGCAGCATGCTGCTGCTGCGCTCGTACAGGCCGGCGTTCTGCCGCTGGCGCTGGGCTTCGTAGAGGATCAGCGCCGAGGCCACCGAGACGTTCAGGGACTGCACCATGCCGGTCATCGGGATGATAATGTCCCGGTCCGCCAGCGCCAGCGCTTCCTCGGTGATGCCGGTCTTCTCCTGGCCCATCAGAATGCAGGTCGGGCGGGTGTAGTCTATGTCGCGGAAGTCGACGGCCTTCGCCGAGAGGTGGGTCGCCAGGATCTGCATGCCGCGTCCCTTGAGGACGGACACCGCATCGGCGATGGTCGGATGGGTTTTCACCTGCACCCAACTGTTGCTGCCCGCGGCGGTTGAGGCCATGGTGCGCATCCGGCTGCCGGGCCAGACGGCGTGGACTTCGTGTACGCCGACGGCGTCGGCGGTGCGGACAATCGCCGAGACGTTATGAGGCTTGTGGACCTGCTCCATGCAGACGGTCAGGTCGGGCTGACGCCGGGCGAGCATCTCGCGAATTCTGGCGTAACGCTGTAGGTTCATAACGCTAGTTTCTGTTGCGGTTAACTTTAATCACATCCGGCATAACGCGAATTTTGCGCATGATGTTGGCCAGATGCACGCGGTCGCGGGCGGTCAGGCGGATAAAGGCGCTGTACACGCGGCCGTCTTTCTCTTCGGTATTCAGGCTCTGGATGTTCGATGTAGCGGTATTGATGGCCGCCGTCAGGTTGGCCAGCGCCCCCTGGTGGTTGAACATATCAACCTTAATCTCGGTGATAAATTCCTGGGCCGTCTCTTTATCCCACTCCACGGCCATGAACTTCTCGGCTTCTTTCTGATAGCCGCGAATGTTGCGGCAGGACTCGTGGTGGATAACCAGCCCTTTGCCGGGGCTGACGTGGGCGATAATCGGATCGCCGGGGATCGGTCGACAGCACTTGGCGAAGGTGATCAGCACGCCGTCCGCGCCCTTTATCGGCAGATGGCTCTGGCCAGCCGGGGCGGGCATTTGCGCGACGGTCGCATCGCCCTGCTGCAGGTTTTTCGCCACCACCACGCTCATGGCGTTGCCGAGGCCGATTTCTGCCAGCAGATCGTCAAGCGTCGCAATCTTCATGCGCTCCAGCTCGCGCTGGATATTCTCTGCCGGGATCTCGGCAAGCTTGCGGCTGCCGCCCAGCGCGTGGTTGAGCAGGCGCCGGCCGAGGCTGACGGAGTCATCGCGCTTGAGGTTTTTCAGCAGCTGGCGAATTTTGGCCCGCGCCTTGGAGCTGACCACAAAGTTGAGCCACGCGGCGTTCGGGCGCGCCCCCGGCGCGGTGATGATTTCTACCGTCTGGCCGCTGGTCAGCGGCTGCGACAGCGGATAAGGCTGCCTGTCGACGCGGGCGCCGACGCAGGCGTGGCCGATATCGGTGTGTACCGCGTAGGCGAAGTCCACCGGCGTCGCGCCTGCCGGCAGCTCGACGATGCGGCCTTCCGGGGTGAAAACGTAAATCTCATCCGGGAACAGATCGGATTTCACGCTCTCGATAAATTCAAACGAGCTGCCCGCGCTCTGCTGCAGCTCAAGCAGGCTCTGCATCCAGCGCTGGGCGCGGATCTGGGCGGTGGTGCTGGTCTCGCCGTGCTCTTTATACGCCCAGTGGGCGGCAACCCCCATTTCTGCCATCTGATCCATATCTTCGGTACGGATCTGCACCTCAACCGGCACGCCGTGCGGGCCAATCATTGAGGTGTGCAGGGACTGATAGCCGTTCGCCTTGGGGATGGCGATATAGTCTTTCACCCGGCCCGGACGCGGCTTGTAGAGGCTGTGCATCTGACCCAGCACCCGGTAGCAGGTGTCGGAGTCCTGGACGATCACGCGGAAGGCGTAGATATCCATGATCGAGTGAAAACGCTGCTCTTTCAGCACCATTTTGCAGTAGATCGAGTAAAGATGCTTCTCCCGTCCGCTGACGCGACACGGAATGCCGGCTTCCTGCAGGCGGCCTTCAATTTCCGAGAGGATCTTCTGGATCATCTCTTTGCGGTTGCCGCGCGCGGCTTTAACCACCTCTTTAATGACGCGGTAGCGGTTCGGGTACAGCGCTTCAAAGCCCAGCTCTTCAAGCTCGGTCTTGATGTGGTGGATACCTAAACGGTGGGCCAGCGGGCTGTAGATTTCCAGCGTTTCGCGGGCGATGCGGCGGCGCTTGTCCGGGCGAAGGGAGCCCAGAGTACGCATGTTATGGGTGCGGTCGGCGAGCTTGATGAGGATGACGCGGATATCCTGCACCATCGCCATGATCATCTTGCGAAAGTTTTCGGCCTGGGCCTCTTTCTTGTCGCGAAAATTGAGCTTGTCGAGCTTGGAGACCCCTTCCACCAGTTCGGCCACGGTTTTGCCAAACAGCTGCTCCATGTCCTGGTAGGTGGCGGGGGTATCTTCAATCACGTCGTGCAGCAGGGCGGCCATCAGCGTTTCGTGGTCGAGTTTCATCTCGGCCAGGATACAGGCCACCGCGACCGGGTGCGTGATATAGGGCTCACCGCTTGAACGTGTCTGGCCCTCGTGAGCGTCACGTGCAACGAGATACGCCTGCTGAAGACGTTTTATCTGGTCTTCAGGCAGGTAGGTTTGAATCAGCTGATTCAGGCTTTCAAACAGATACAAGGGTTACCCGCAGGGTTAATTAACGACGGCCTTCAGCAATTGCGGTCACGGCCTGCAGTTCTGCGGCTTCCTGCTCTTGCTGCTCCTGGCGCTCACGCACGTCGAGGATCTGGTTGTTGATAAGACCCTCTTCGATTTCGCGCAGGGCGATAACGGTAGTTTTATCGTTTTCTTCCGGTACCAGCGGATCCTTGCCGCCTACCTGCATCTGACGAGCGCGACGCGCGGCGACCAGCACCAGGTCAAAACGGTTACCAATTTTCTCTACAGCGTCCTGAACGGTTACGCGTGCCATATGTATAAAGCTCCACAGATGAAGAAATGACTGGGCATGATACTGAATGTGGGCTCAGTCTGCCAATAGTTTGCTGATTAAAGCGTCATGTCGCTGCTTCTGACGGCTGATGCGCAGACGTTCAGCGCGGATAATGATTTTCAGGTCGCTCAGCGCGGTATCAAAATCATCATTCACAATAAGGTAATCATATTCGGCGTAGTGGCTCATTTCTGCAACCGCCTGCGCCATGCGTCTGGCAATCACCTCTTCGCTGTCCTGGCCGCGGCCGCGCAGGCGACGATCCAGTTCATCCTTCGACGGCGGAAGAATGAAAATACTGCGCGATTCCGGCATGCGCTTGCGGATCTGCTGCGCGCCCTGCCAGTCGATGTCGAGAAACACATCGACACCGGTTTTCAGCACCTGCTCGATGGTTTCGCGCGAGGTGCCATAATAATTGCCAAACACTTCCGCATGCTCAAGAAAGGCGTCTTCGCCAATCATTGACCGGAACTGGTCGTGATTAACAAAGAAATAGTGTTCACCGTGCACTTCACCCGGGCGCGGCGCGCGCGTGGTGTGTGAAACGGAAACCTGGGTATCGTACAGCGGTTGGGTTTTCAGCAGAGCCTGAATCAGGCTGGATTTACCCGCGCCGCTGGGCGCAGAAACTATATAAAGCGTGCCTTGAGCCATGAGAAGTCTTGTATGTGAGTCGGAAAGAAAGTCTACATACGAGCCTATTATACACGTCGCCGCTGCGCGACGTAGCCTTTGTCACACTTTTTGTCAGCCAGCGGCGGCTTTTACGCGCCGTTTCCACGATTTTTTGCACCGTTGCAGTCACGAGAGTGGTTTCTCTGAATCGGCTTCGCAAAGGCGAGAATGCGTCGTCGATTGGCGTTTTCCGCCGGGCTATAACTCGCCGCAGATAAAAGGAGGCAGCGATGATATGGCGCAGCGTTGGGCTTTTGATACTCATACTGATCGGCACGCCGGGGCAGGCGACATGCCCGGCGTGGTCGGCCGGGCGGGCCGCCAGCGAGATCGCCCGGCTTGAGGCGCAGATAGCGCGCTGGAACGATCGCTACTGGCAGGCGGGTATTTCCGAGGTCAGCGATGAGACCTTCGATCAGCTCAGCGAACACCTCGGTCAGCTACAGGGCTGCTTCGGCCGGTCGAAACCGCTGCCGCCAATTGCCGCCCGGCGCGGCGGCGCGCGTCATCCGGTTGCCCACGTTGGGCTGCGTAAAATGGCCGACGGCGACGCGCTCGCGCGCTGGATGGCTGCAAAGCAGGATCTGTGGGCGCAGCCCAAAATTGACGGCGTGGCGGTGACGCTGGAGTACCGCAATGGCGCGCTGTACCGGGCCATCAGCCGCGGCGACGGCTTCGCCGGCGAGGACTGGACGGATGCCGTCAGGCAGCTCCCGGCGGTGCCGGCGCGGATATCCGGGCCGCCGGGCGACAGCGTGCTGCAGGGCGAGCTGTTCCTGCTGCGCGACGGACACGTGCAGCAGGCGATGGGCGGCATCAACGCCCGGGCGAAGGTTGCGGGCGCCATGAAGCGCAGAGCCGCCGCTTCCGCGCCGGAAACAATCGGCATCTTTATCTGGGGCTGGCCCGACGGCCCAGCCGCGATGGCGGCGAGACTCACGCAGCTGAAGGCGGCCGGTTTTGGTTACGTCAGCGACTACACGCTGCCGGTGGCGCACCTGGGCGACGTCGAGCGGCTGCGTCAGCGCTGGCTGACCGCGCCGCTGCCGTTCGTGACCGACGGCGTGGTGGTGCGTGCGGCCCGAGAGCCTGCGGGCAGGTTCTGGAAGCCCGGCGACGGCGAGTGGGCGGTGGCGTGGAAATATCCGCCGGTGACAAGGGTAGCGGAAGTCAGGGCGATTGCCTTCAGCGTCGGGCGCACCGGCAAGGTCGCGGCGGTGGCGCAGCTGGCGCCAGTGACCCTTGATGATAAGCAGGTAACGCGCGTTAGCCTCGGCATGGTCGACCGCTGGCGGCGGCTGGATATCGCGCCGGGCGACCGGCTGGTGATCGGTCTTGCCGGGCAGGGCATTCCGCGCCTTGAGCGCGTGGCGTGGCGGGCCGCAGAGCGAACGAAACCAGCGCCGCCCGCCGGCGATTTCCACGCGCTCAGCTGCTATCGCGACCTGCCCGGCTGTCGGGCGCAGTTCCTGTCGCGCCTGCAGTGGGCCGGAAAAATGCTGCAGATTGAGGGCGCTGGCGAGGCGATGTGGCGGCAGCTGCTGCGGGCGCACCGCTTCGACACGCTGTTCGGCTGGCTGGCGCTGGATGCCGGGGCCCTCGAAAAGACGCCGGGTCTGTCGGCCAAACGCGTACCGACGCTGCTGCACCAGTTTAATCTCGCCCGGCGCAAACCTTTTCGCCTGTGGTTACAGGCGGCAGGCATCCCGCTGAGCGCCGATGCGCTGCGTCTGCTCGGCGATGAACGCTGGGGTCAGCTGCTGGCCCGCAGCGAGGCGGAGTGGCAGCGGCTGCCGCAGGTAGGGAGCGTAAAGGCCGGCCAACTAATGAAGTGGCTGCGCGCGCCGGAGGTGGCCGCCCTTGCCCGCTGGCTGGCGGAGCAGGGCGTGAGCGGCTTTGGCAGTCAGTGAGCGTCGTGGCGGTAGTAGAACACCGGCAGGCCGAGCTTCAGGCGCAGCGCCAGCAGGCGGGCGGTAAAGCCAAACAGCAGCGTGGCGATCACCACCACGTCCTGGCTGCTGACGTAGTGCTGCAGGGCGATATAGAGCACCGCGGAGGCGAAGGAGATCCCGGCATACAGCTCTTTCTGGAATACCAGCGGGATGCGCTTGCAGAACATATCCCGCAGCACGCCGCCGAAAACGCCGGTCACCACGGCGGCAATGGTAGCCACGATGGGGCCATGGCCCATATCGAGCGCAATCTGGGCGCCGATAATGGAAAACACCACCAGGCCAAGGGCATCAAGCAGCAGAAACAGGCGGCGCAGGTGCGGCATCACCGGCGCGGCGAATGTAGTGACGACGGCGGCGACGGCCACGATGATTGCGTATTCCGGATGCTTTACCCAGCCCAGCGGATAGTGCCCCAGCAGAATGTCGCGCACGGAGCCGCCGCCCAAGGCCGTGGCAAAAGCAATAATGATCACGCCGAAAGTATCCATCCGGCGACGCCCGGCGGCCAGCGCGCCGGTCATGGCTTCGGCGGTAATGCCAATTAAGTAGAGTATGTGTAGCAGCATGGGGCCTCCCTGAACTGAGGCCGCAGGGTAGTCAATTGTGAGCAAACTCACGATTGAGATTTTCTAAGGCAAGATGTAATTGATTACTTTTTCTAATCTTAAAATAGCATTATCACGCTTTTAATAAGGATTATTGGTTTTTTTATCATAAATTTTACTATTACCAGAGGTCGGGGCCTCGTGCGGGACTGCCCCGACATGGCGCTGGGGTTGCGGCGTGCGGCTGCCTCCGGCGGGAAGCAGACCCCGCCCGGGCTCAGTGGGGAAGCTCCAGGATCTCAATCCAGTAGCCGTCCGGATCGAGAACAAATGCCACCTCTTTCATCCGCCCCTCTGACGGCCGTTTTTTAAAGGAGACGCCCATGTTCTCAAACCGCGAGCAGGCTGCGGCGAGATCCGGCACCACCATGCATAAGTGGCCAAAACCGCGCGGTTCGTCGTTACCGCTGTGGTAGCTGAACGCGCTCTGCTTTTCGGTGCCGTGATTCCAGGTGAGCTCCAGCACGCCCGGCCGGGACAGGATCCATTGGTAGCGCAGCGCGTCGTCTTGAGGGATATCGCTTGCCGCGTTTGCGATCATATAGACGATGGTAAAAGCATCGTCGTTAAAGTCCCGACGATAAACCGGTGTGAATCCCAGCACGTGGGCATAGAAATCCATTGACGCCTGCAGGGACTTCACCCGGATCATGGTGTGGTTGAAAATATAGCCATCCGTTGCTGATGTCTTATCTGGATTACGCATAGTCATTTTCTTCTCAAAATAGCGCCCCGACGCAGCGGGGCTGCAAAACATTAGCGGGCGATTTCGCTGTAATGGTGTTCATCATAGGCTTCGCTCAGGAAGCTGTTCACCACGTCGTTAAACGCAATCCAGTGCGCCGTTTTCTGATGTTCTTCCAGCGCCGCTTTGCTGGTCCACGCCTCAATCAGCGCGTAGTGCAGGGGATCGGCGTCATTGTTCCACAACTGGTAGCGCAGGCAGCCGGCTTCCTTGTTGGATTCAGTGACCATATTGTGCAGAACACTAAGGAAATCAGCTTCTTTAGACGGGGAGACCTTAAAAAATACGTTAAGAATAATCATGGAATTGCCCTTTTACTGTTTATCCCGATGGATATTGGGAGGTGAATAGCGCGTCGCAGCTATACGCCTTAACGCCGACGCGGCAAATAATAGGGCAGGAGATAAATTACTAAAATTGAATTAAAATGACTTAATTAATTCACTAAAAGTGAAATCACATGCTAAAGATCAGATATATAGAGGCTTTTTGTCAGGTCGTGCGTCTGGGAAGTGTTTCGGCGGCGGCCGACGCGCTTTTTTGCGTTCCCTCTAACATCACCAAAATGATAAAGGAGCTGGAGTCCGGCCTGCCCGCCCCCCTGTTTAACCGCGACAGGGGAAGGCTGACCGTGACCACCTTTGGCCTCAGTTATTACGATGAAGTAAGCCAGCTTCTGACGATGGCTGCGAATATTGAGGAGAAATATCAATCTGACGCCAGCCGTACCCTCAGAATTGGCGCGCTGGATATCGCTGCCGATTACTGGCTACCGGACAAGCTCGTCGCCTTTCAGCAGGCTTATCCCCACTATTTGCTCAAAGTGTACCGCGCTTTTTCCCGCGAGCTGGAGAGCGGGCTGCTTGAAAACCGTTATGACGTTATCTGCTCTGATGGCCCGCTCGTTCATCCCGAAATTGAGAGTCAGCCTGCATTTAACGGCTATCTGCAAAAAGTGGGCTTTCCGGAGACGGTGGGCGGGGAGACCGTCCGGGTCTACAGCTTTGGCCACGACTGTCTCTACCGGGCAATGATCGAGGCATGGATCGCCGACCGTCCCGCTGGCCGCTATCAGATCGTGGATATTGAGAGCTATCCGCTGATAAAGGCGCTGGTGACCAGCGGTTTTGGCATCAGCTTTGTGCCCCAGAGCATCGTGGCGGATCTGCAGTTTCCACAGCAGATTATCGGTAAGGATATCATTAAAACGGAGAGTTGCTTTGCCTGGGAGCGGTTCAGAAAAGACGCGGCGATTGCGCAGCTGATTACCTTTATGCGGGCGTAAATCAGCAGCGGCCGTGCATAGCCGCCGCCAATTGATGATTACAGCCCGTAGGCGCTCAAATCCGGTCCCGCCGGTACAATACCGTTCGGGTTCAGCGCTTTAATCGAGTAGTAGCCCTGCTTGATATGGTCGATGTTGACCGTTTCGCGCACGCCGGGAATATCCAGAATATGCTGGAGATAGCGATCCAGATTCGGGTACTCCGCCAGCTTGCGAAGATTACACTTAAACAGGCCGTGGTAGGCGGCGTCGAAGCGCACCAGGGTAACAAACAGGCGAATGTCCGCCTCGGTAAGCTGTTCGCCGCACAGGAAACGGCGGTTTGCCAGGCGCTGCTCCAGAGTATCCAGCATGGTGAACACGTCGCGAACCGCCTCTTCATAGCTTATTTGCGTTGTCGCAAAGCCGGAGCGGTAAACGCCGTTGTTGAGCTTCGGATAGATCTCTGCGTTGAGGTCGTCTATCTCCGCCTGCAGGCGATCCGGATAGAGGTCGTACTCGCGGCTGGCGAGATCGCCGAATCCGGAGTTAAACATGCGCAGGATATCGGCGGACTCGTTGTTGACCATGGTGTCGGTTTTTTTGTCCCACAGCACGGGAACCGTTGCCCTGCCGGTGAAGTGCGGGTCGGCGTAGGTGTAGAGCTGGTGTAGCCACTCGACCTGCTTTAGCGCGTCCGGGGTTGAGCCGGGGTAATCGCCGAAGTGCCAGCCTTCGTTGAGCAGCCATGGCTCCACCACCGACAGGCTGACGAGCTCCTCCAGTCCCTTGAGCTTGCGCGCAATCAGGGTGCGCGAAGCCCAGGGACAGATCAGCGCGACGTAAAGGTGGTAGCGGCCCGGCTCGGCAATAAAGCCGCCCTCGCCGGTGATCCCCGCCGCGCCGTCCGGGGTAACCCAGTGGCGAAAGCTGGAGGTCTGGCGGACGAATCCGCCTTTTTCATCTTTGGCCTGGACCGGATGCCAGTCCGCCGTCCACTTTCCGTCTATCAGCATATCGTTACCATTAAGCTTTGGTCGTTGGTTTCAGCGCGTATTTACCGTCGCCAATCAGCGCCAGCGCCAGCAGGCCAACTATCCAGAATGCCGGGAACTCCCAGCCGCCGTTCGGATTAGTGAAGAAGAAGCCTGCCGGACCGTGTACGGTAACAATAGCACCGAGCAGAACAGGAACCAGCACAATGGCCACCGCGCGGGCATAAATACCGAGCAGCAGCGCAATGGCGCCTACCAGCTCAACTGCCATGGTGATGTAGGCCAGCCAGCCCGGCAGGCCGAGGGAGGCAAAGAACTTCGCCGTGCCGGCTGGGGTAAAGACGAAAAATTTCAGGCCAAAGTGGGCAAAGAACAGTACGGCCAGCGCCAGGCGCAGAAGCAGCGCTGCGTAGGGAGTCGTGCGTTGATCGAACATAGTGGTTGTATCTCCTGTGTGTTGATGGAGGATACTGTAACGTTTTTTTTCTGCCCGATTATCCCGCTAAAAGGGAGATGTTTATTTCCATAATGGAAATAATACTCACAGCTGTCTGCGCCTCTCCTCATCGGCAAAGATCGCCACCAGGAAATCGATCATCACCCGGGTTTTGTGCGCCATATAGCGTGCTGGAGGAAAGACGGCAAACAGCGCCAGCGGCGGCGCCTCATAGGCGGTGAGCAGCGGGCGGATGCGGCCATTTGCTATCGCGTCACTGGCGATAAACAGCGGCAGGCGGGCGATCCCAAGCCCGGCACAGGCGGCTTCCAGACACACTTCGGCATTTGAAAAGCGCATTCTGCCGCTTACCGGCTGTGAGTGGAGCTTCTGCTGGGCGTCAAGAAACGGCCAGTGCCACGGATCGCGAAAGTTAGTATCGACGATGAGCGGATGCTGGCTCAACTCCTGCCAGTGCTGCGGCTCGCCGTGGGCGGCAAGATAGGCCGGTGAGGCAATCACCACGTTGCGTATCGGACACAGGCGGCGGGCCAGCAGGCTGCTGTCGGTAAGGCTCCCGATGCGCAGCGCCAGATCAAAGCCCTCATCAACGACGTTGACCAGTCGGTCGGCGTAGCTGACGTCAAGCTCTATCTCGGGATAGCGGCGGGCAAACGCCACCAGGTGCGGGGTCAGTCGGGAGGTGCCGAAGGTGACGGGGGCGGAGATCCGCAGCTGGCCGGAGGGCGCGTTGGAGATATTGCGCACCGCATCGTTGAGCTCGTCATAATCAATGAGCAGCTGGCGGATCCGCTCGTAGTAGGCCAGGCCGACGTCGGTAGGCGTCAGCGAGCGGGTGCTGCGGCGAAACAGGTTGGCGCCGAGCTCTTTTTCCAGCCGGGAAATAAGCTTCGATGCCTGGCCGTGGCTGGTGCCGCGCCGCTGGGCGGCCAGCGTAAAGCTGCCTGTTTCCATCACCGCCACGAACATGCGATCGCAATCCAGTCGTTCCATGTGCCGCCTCTTCCGGAGCCAAAAAGCGTATCTTAATACAAGGGGGACCGGCTTACACTTCGCTCCACGACCGCAGCAGATTGTGGTACATGTTGAGCAGCGACAGGGTCTCCGGGCTGTCGCCGTGGCGCGCCTTCAGTCCCTGAATATTCTGGTCCAGCTCAAACAGCATGGCCCGCTGTTTGTCGTCGCGGATCATCGACTGGATCCACAGGAAAGAGGCTTCCCGGCAGCCGCGGGTTACCGGCGTCACGCAGTGCAGGCTGCTGGAAGGGTAAAGCACCAGATCGCCCGCCGGCAGCTTCACCTTGTGCTGGCCGTAGGTGTCTTCAATCACCAGCTCGCCGCCTTCGTAGCTCTCCGGCGCGCAGAGGAACAGCGTCGCGGAGAGGTCGGTGCGCATCCATCCGGCCTGGCCGTTTCTGCGCATCGCGCCGTCAACGTGGAAGCCGTAGGTTTCTCCCTGCTGATAGCGGTTAAACAGCGGCGTGGAGATGGTCAGCGGCAGAGCGGCGGCGAAGAACAGCGGGCTGCGGTTCAGGGCCTCCATCACCGCCGACTGCAGGCGCTGATAAAGCTCGCTGTCGGTATCAATTTGCTGATTGTTTTTGACGGTGGCGCCCTGATGGCCCACGGTCGCCCGCCCGTCAATCCAGTTCGCCTGCTGCATCAGCTGTCTGAAGTCGGCAACTTCGGCCGCAGTGAGCACCGCCGGGATGTGATACATCATGATCTACTGTCCTTTAAAACGCGGGGCGCTGCCGCCCCGCAGATAACTCAGAAATGGACGTTTGCCGTCAGCAGGAAGGTGCGCGGCTCGCCAGGATGATAGCGATAGCCGCTTTTGTTGATCGACGCAACGTAATCCTTATCGAACAGGTTATAGACGTTGAGCTGCAGATCGAGGTTGTTGTTCACCTTGTAGCCCACTTTCGCGTCCGCCACCCAGTAGCCTTCGGCGTGGTCCGGCGTGCCCACCGCGCCGTCGCTGCCGCGACGCATGCTGCCGACGTAGCGCGCACCGCCGCCGACGGAAATCGCTTCGGTGGCCTGGTACTGCGTCCACAGGGTGAAGGCGTGTTTCGGCGTGTAGGAGAGCGAGGAGGAGCCGTCCTGCGAGACGCTGGTGCCTTTTTTCACCGTCGCGTGCTGGTTGGTATAGCCCGCCATCACCGCCCAGTCGTCGGTAATATTGCCGGTGGCCGACAGCTCGTAGCCCTCCACCCGCTTTTTGCCATTCTGCGAGTAGGTGCCGTCGTCGTTGGCCTCGACCTCATTTTCGATGTCGGTGCGGAATACCGCGGCGCTCAGCAGCAGGCGCTTATTGAGGATCTCCCACTTGGTGCCGATTTCGCCGGATTTGGCCTTCTGTGGGCTGAAATCGGTGCGGTTGGCGCTGTTGCCGCTGCCGCCGGCGCTGAGGGCAAAGCTGCTGCCTCCGGGAGGCTGCTTAGAGGTAGCGTAGTTAATGTAGATATTGCCCTCTTTGGTCAGGCGATAGAGCGCCCCGGCCTTCCAGTTCATCAGCGTCCCGGATTTTGAGGTATTGACCGTACTGACCGGAGATCCTTTCGCCACGCCGACCGGACAGGCAATAGCGCCGCGGCCGGTGCCGCCGCAGGCGGTGGCGCTGTCGTAGTCGGTGTCGTAGCGGTCCATGCGCAGCCCGCCGTTGATCTCAATATCGTCGGTGATGGTCAGGGTATCGAAGGCGTAAACCCCGAAGGTGTCCGTCTGACCGTTGGCATTGGCGCCGTTGCGCTGCAGGCCGCCGACGGAGATATCGCTTATCGGATGATAAATATTCACCGCCGGCGGCGTGATGGCGTTAACGCCGTAGTTAGTCTGCTTCTCGCGGGTGAACTCTACCCCTGCGCTGACGTCGTGGCCCACCTGCCAGGTGTTGAACTTCGAGGTGATGTTGGTCTGGTTGGTGAGGATGCGGTTGCTGACGTCCTTGGTGTTCGCCAGCCGCGACCATGACCAGCTGTCCAGGTCATTGATATCCGGAGCGGTGATATTGCTCGCGCCGCCCATTATGGCGGTCAGCAGGTATTTCTGCTTGACCCGCGACCAGCGGGTGGTGTTGCGAATGGTGGTGCCTTCCGTCAGATCGCGCTCGAAGCGGATCGTGCCGGTATCGCGGGTCGAATGGTCGAAGTCGGAGGCGGTGCCGTAGTAGTTGTGGGTGTTGACCTTGCCCGCGTCGCTGAGCGCCCCGTATTTGTCCGACGGCGCCGAGTAGCCCGGCAGGCCGATGGTCGGCACGCCGCCGTCCGGCGTGTTGTTCTGGTGCTCGTGGAGATAGTTGACGTAAAGCCGGGTCGGGGTGTCCAGCCCCAGCGCCAGAGACGGCGCAAAGCCGTAGTGCTCGTTCTGGACGTTATCGCGGCCCTTATCGTGGTTCTTCTCGCCCATGACGTTGAGGCGGAAGGCGGCGTTGTCGTTGATGACCTGGTTATAGTCCAGCGTTCCCCGGCGGCGCCAGGCGCTGCCAATGCTGGCGGAGGCGTCGAGCGAGTTTTCCAGACGCGGCTGCTTGCTGATCATATTGATCGAGCCCGACGGCGCGCTGCGGCCGTAGTCGGTACCCGCCGGGCCCTTGATCACCTCAACCTGCTCGGTATTAAACGTATCGCGGCTCACAGTGCCGATATCGCGAATGCCGTCGAGGTAGATGCTGTTAGAGGTGTCGATCCCGCGCATATAGATAGCGTCGCCGGTCGAAGAGCTGCCGTTTTCGCCGGCGTAGAAGGCGCCCACGCCGGGAACGTTTTTCAGCGCGTCGGTGAGGTTGGTCACGCCCTGGTCTTTAAGCAGCTTCTCCGGCACGACCGTCATAGTGCGGGTGGTGTCGACCAGCGGCTGGGTAAATTTCGGATCGGCGGACACGCCCGGTGAATAGAGCGACGGCAGCGGCGCCTGTACGACCAGAGTTTCATCACCATTACTGTTTGATTTCTCTGCTGCCAGGCTGCTGACGGGTAAAGTACCCAGACAGAAGCCGGTGAACAGCGCCAATGAGTTGAAGCTATTAAATGCAAGAGGTGAACTTTTATTCATTTTAGCAGGTGCGTTTTTGTTATTAAGTAACAAGTTTCGCCAGTAGAAAGCAAAGAAAACCCTATCTATCATCAAGATAGATTCTTTGAGATGGCGAACGGTTTAAATGATAAAAGGAATAATTATCATTCTGCTTAGCATTTTACATATTGCTGGTTAGTTATAAATACATTTCTTTACTTAATTTTTAATTCAGAAAAATTGACGGAAAAAACCGCATCCGACAGCTATCCGGACGCGGTTTTGGCTACTGATGACGCTATTTTTGTCTGTGGACCTGTTCAACATCGAAGTGCAGGGGTGCGTTGCCGGGCAGGGCGACGCGGATATGCGTCATCAGGGAGTTCGTCAACGCCGCTGTGCTGATGATAAGGCGCGACCCGGCGGTGGGGGCCGCGTCCGATGTGGTACGGGGTTTTGAGGCGGTGTTAATTGAACTGGATTTCTTTCAGTTGCTGACGGCTGCGGTGTGTTAAGCCTCCTGCGTTCTCTATCGCGCGCTGGATGCAGGATACTCAATCACGGTGGCAATATCGCCGGCGTAGCGATCCATATCGTGCCTGTCCCGCCTCTGGCTGGCGCGACAAGCCATGGGGAGTTGGGTTTAAGGTCAATGGCGGGTTACCGGAAAAGCGGCCATGTTTTCACGCGGGAAGAGGGGGGCTTATTTGCCGCTCCCCTCAGGCTCGCTGCAGCAGGCACATCGGCAGTGAATGAGAGAGTTGCGGGGGCGGACAACAATAACGGCATATTTTACGATATAATTGCGCACTCCTCTCTGTTTACGATTATATTGCCATGTTGATAGCAAGGTTATTGATGGGGCCGTTCCCGGCCTTATCAGGCAGGTTGTTTTTGGCAACCCGGTTCACGGGATGGAAATAAAACAGCGATGAAACAGCATGTTAATTCAGCGATTTTGGGGTTCAGTGAGCAAAATCTGCACACTCTACTCGAACTCATTAGCGATGGTATCTGGGACTGGAATGCAAATACGGGCGCAGTCTATCGTAATCCAGGCTGGTACAGCATGCTGGGTTATCCCCGTGATTCCCTTTCCGGGACGGTGGGAACATGGGAGAACATTATCCATCCTGATGATTACCCGCGCGTTATGGAACACTTCAGGCGCTGCATAACCCAGGACGAGCAATATCAAATTGAATATCGGTGCCAGTGCCGGAATGGAACGTACCTGTGGATTGAAGACCGCGCTCGAATCATTGCCCGCAATCCGGATGGCTCTGTCGCCCGAATGCTGGGTGTCCATAAAAATATTGATGCGGCAAAACGTCTTATCCTAAATTTACAGCAGAAAAATAAATCCCTTGAAACTATTATCGCAGAGCGTACTGCTGAGTTATTGGTTCTCAATCAGCAGCTGCAGCATCGGCTGAAAGAATACAAAATATTGCTGGAGCGCGATCCGCTGACGCTGGCCGCAAACCGTTACGGGCTTGAAAGAGCCCTTTCCGAACAGTGCGAAAGGGCGCGTCTCTTTCGCCAGCCGCTCTCAGCGATCGTGCTGGATGTCGATGATTTCAAGGAGATCAATGATAAGTATGGCCATCTCTTCGGCGATACCACGCTGATAAAAATCGCAGACTGCATTCGCAGCAGCCTGCGTGAAAAGGACGTTGTCGCCCGATGGGGCGGAGATGAGTTTGTGCTGGTGTTGCCGGAGACGGCGCATGAAGAGGCGGAACAGGTTGCCTGTCTGATTCAGAGGAACGTCAATCAAATATGGCAACCCGATGAGCAGCAAATAAAGCTGACCCTGAGCTTTGGCGTTGTTCAGTTTCGCGAAAACGAAACGCAAATTGATTTTCTTGAGCGGGCCGATAAGGCGCTGTACCGTGCCAAAGGCGCGGGCAAAAACAGCATATCCAGATAGGCCAATGTTTATCCTGTCGGGTCATCTGTTCCATCAGATGCCGCGCTAACGGGCCAACGATTTTCTCGCCTTAAATCGGCGCAACGGGTCCTGATGCCGCGGCGGTTGAGAAACGTCATCGGATTAAAAATGCGGTGGGCGTCGTGCCATTGATGTAACCCCGGGTGAGCAGGGCGGGCGAGGGAGAGTGGTCGTCGGATTACATCCCCGTCCGCAGGCAGGCGGGGAGCGGACATCAATTATTTCGTTCTAATGCCTCTCTACCCGCTTTGCTGAGGCAGCATGGTATGAGAAATGAAGGCATCAGGTGGCGGTCGATAAGCCAGCGATCGACGGAGAACTTACCTGCGCCGGAAATAACGAAACTGCCAAAAAAGACCAGCAACAGCAGAATGTATTCCCAGCCGCCGTTGCTCAGGCCACCCGATGCCCGGATATTCCAGGTATAACCATTAAAGAAATGTCCACCATACTGATTGACGCTCAGAATATATAAAAACCCGCCCAGACCCGCGAGGCGAGTCAGGAAACCGAAACCAAGACCAATTGCCAGCGCCAGTTCGCAGAGCCCGGCAAAAATCACATAGCTGCCGGTGTTGGTGTGCAGTCCATACCGGTAGAATACCTGCTCGAGGTGCTGGAAAGAGTCGTTGCCTGCAAATAGCTTTTCAGTACAGTGACCGACTTCGTTATATGCGAAGTAGATACGTACAAAGGTCATCTGCCACTGCATATCCCCAAGCCAGCCATCTTTCTTATAATGATTCTGGTCATTTCGCATACAGTCGAAAAATTGAATGGCAAAGAAAAACATTCCAATGGAGCATATGACCATAATTGGTTTTACGTCGTTCATTGCGCCTACTCGCCAGGCGATCGCGAAGGGTAATAATGACGTCAGGAAGCCGACAGAAAAGTTGCGTGGCATGACGGTTGTGCAAATAACTAAAGAGATAAGTAACAAAAGTGTCGTTGTATAAGCAGAGAAATCTGGGAGCTGATCCGATATAAAACCACAGTAAATCGCAATAAGTAATGCTATAAAGACGATTGCCGAGATTAATTTGTCCGGGACATACCGTGGTTTTAAGTAGGTTAACTCATTAATACTCTTTTGACTCACAACCCTGTCGTTTTTCATTTTTTAACTCCGGCTATTTTTATCGCCAACAATTCCTATTTCATTACGGAGATAGGTATTTTACTTAATGAAGTATCTATCATCGCTGACATGTCAGAAAAATATCTGGCCGGGAGCGGAATCAGAACATAATCATAACCCTCCGGTAATACCATAGAATATATCGTTCAGGTTTGGCTTTATAGTTTATCCATCCTGGCGCTGTCATTAAAAGGCGCAGTTGTAATAAATACAGTGAAGGCGTTAAGAATCCACACCTTTGCCTGATAATAGTTATACAACGGTCCTTTGACTCATGAGATTATTAAGAGGTGTCGTTCATCCACCATCGGAAAAAATCGGCCAATGCATTTTTAATTAGCATTTTTATGATTACGTTGCGCGACTTTTATTTTATCGGGATTCGACCTCTCTTCTTGCCCATCCGTCCTGAACCCTTGAGCCTACAATAATCCTCCGGGTAACGAGTTTCATTACGAAATTGAACGCCCGGTCAAATTTTGATCTGGCATGTGATATGCGTCACACTGTGGGGTTGAGGATAACAAAAACCATCGGGCGAGCGGCTGACAAACAGGGCCAGCGGCGCCAATACGTTTCACTGAAAAAGGTCGGCTAGCGATGGAAATTTTCCGTCAGAAACGCCCCGGCTCTCTGTATTGCGGCATCCGTAACGGGCAGTACGCCAGCCATTTCGATAAAACCATGTACCATGCCGGGGTATTCGATATATTCCACAGCAACGCCGGCCTGTTGCAGCGCATCGCGATAAGCACGCCCATCATCACGTAACACGTCACATTCGCCGGTGAAAATCAGCGCCGGGGGGAGCCCTGTAAAATCCGTCGCCAGCAAAGGGGAAACCTTCGGATTTCGACGGTCAAAACCGACAACGAAAGGCTCTGACATTGCTTTCATCAGCGACAGAGTGAGCGGGGGTACCGTGCCGTTTTGCTCCCGGGAGGGGAAGGCGTCTCCCGACGGCGACAGGTCGGTAGAGGGGTAAAATAAAACTTGCGCACGCAATGTCACTTCCCCGGCCCGTAACTGCTGGCAGGCGACTGCGGCCAGGCTGCCTCCCGCACTGTCGCCCGCCACCGCTATCCGGGAGGCATCAAGTCCCAGTTCATCTGCGTGGGCTGCCAGCCATCGGATCGCGGAAACCACATCGTCAGGCCCGGCTGGGGCCGGATGTTCAGGCGCGAGGCGGTAATCAACGGCCAGAACAGGATAACCTGTTGTACGTGCAAATCTGCGACAGACTCTGTCATGACTATCCAGATCTCCCACACTCCAGCCGCCGCCGTGCAGATAAACGGTTACCGGCAGCGCTTCATCTCCTGGAGGATCGGGCTGATAGAGACGTAAAGGAATCGCGTGGGGACCTTCCGTCACCTTTAATGCTGTTACGGCGTGGACAGCTAATGGCTCTCCTCCCAGCATGTTCCCTATCTGCTTGTATGCTTTACGCATTTCTGGAATGGTCAATGTTTCCAGAGGAGGAATAGTCTTGTCTGCCATCAGGGCCAGCATTTTTTTAACATCAGGGGATAAACGGGAAATTGCAGCAGGATTAATCGCCATAAGAAGTCTCCGGAGATGATTCGGGCCTAACGACGGGCATGTCAGAGCAAGGTAATGCTCATAACGGTTGCCATCCATAACGCATTCAATATAGCCATAATAGTTTATGCTGATGCAATACCTTATTGGTATCGCGGCGTATTCATGCGCGGCGAAAACATTCCTGAATTATTTTTTACATCAATGGTAAGCCTGTCGAGTTTTCCCGGATTATTGAGAGGAGAGAAGATGAGTGTTGATGTAATATGAAGCTTTCATGGTTATACATTAATAATCCAGTCTACGAAAATCCGTGGATTTCATTGAATAATCATGCCCAGTATTGGTGTGAAGTGAGCATTAAAAAGCCCATATATATAATGGGCTTATGAATATTATTGGTCTGTTGTGGAATTTACTCGATATTCTGAATCTGTTCCCGCATCTGCTCAATCAGCACCTTCAGCTCAATCGCCGAGGTCGTCACCTCAGTATTGATCGACTTCGACGCCAGGGTGTTCGATTCGCGGTTGAACTCCTGCATCATAAAGTCGAGGCGGCGGCCGACGGCCTCTTTCTTCTTGAGGATGTTCCAGGTCTCTTTGACGTGGGCCTCCAGCCTGTCCAGCTCTTCAGCGACGTCGATGCGCTGGGCCATCATCACCAGTTCCTGCTCCAGGCGGTTATTCTCCAGCTGCACCTGGGCCTCTTCCAGCTTGGCCACCAGGCGCTCGCGCTGCCACTGCAGGATCTCAGGCATATGCGCGCGCACTTTGGCGACTTCGGCGCTGACGCCGTCGAGGCGCTGTTCGATAAGCGCCTTCAGGGCCTGGCCTTCGGTTTCGCGGGCGACGATGAAGTCGTCCAGCGCGCCGTCCAGCGCGGTGAGGATTTCGGCGGTGATGGCGTCCAGATCCTGCTCCTGAGCGGCCATGACCCCTGGCCAGCGCAGAATATCGACCGGATTGATTTCACCTTCATCGCTCTGCATCTTGACCCAGTTGGCGGCGTTGACCAGCTGCTTTGCCAGCTTCTCGTTGAGGATAAGCTCGCCCTGGGCGCTGGGGTCCTGTTCGAAGCGCAGGGTGCACTCCACCTTGCCGCGGGTCAGGCGGGTGCGTAGGCGCTCGCGCACCACCGGCTCCAGGCTGCGGAACTGCTCCGGCATGCGGAAATAGGTTTCAAGATAGCGCTGGTTTACCGAGCGCAGCTCCCAGGCGGCGCTGCCCCATGTGCCCTTGATTTCGCGGCGGGCGTAGGCGGTCATACTGCGGATCATAGACGTTCCTGTTTTTAAAGGAGAGTGGGAGGATTATAGCCGCCGGGGCTATCGCAGGATAGGAATAAGCGCCCTTTATCCGTATATACACGTCATCCTTCAAGTTGCCTCTTTGTTGGCTGCCCTTACTCACCCCGGTCACTTACTTGAGTAAGCTCCCGGGGACTCGCTCGGTTGCCGCCGCGATGCAACTCGAATGATTTTGTGTATAATGCGCAGCCACATTCGTTTGAAGCCGGAGAATTTCCTATGCGTCCAGCAGGCCGTAGCGCACAGCAGGTGCGTCCCGTTACCCTGACCCGTAACTACACTAAACACGCAGAAGGCTCCGTGCTGGTCGAATTTGGCGACACCAAAGTCCTGTGCACCGCCTCCATCGACGAGGGCGTGCCGCGCTTTCTGAAAGGCCAGGGCCAGGGCTGGATCACCGCCGAGTACGGTATGCTGCCGCGCGCCACCCACACCCGCAACGCCCGCGAAGCCGCGAAAGGCAAGCAGGGCGGCCGCACTATGGAAATCCAGCGCCTGATCGCCCGCGCCCTGCGCGCCGCCGTCGATCTGAAAAAGCTTGGCGAGTTCACCATCACACTCGACTGCGACGTTATCCAGGCCGACGGCGGCACCCGTACCGCCTCCATCACCGGCGCCTGCGTGGCGCTGGCCGACGCCATCAATAAGCTGATCGCCAACGGCAAGCTGAAGACCAACCCGATGAAGGGCATGGTGGCGGCGGTATCCGTCGGCATCGTCGGCAACCAGGCGGTCTGCGATCTGGAGTATGTGGAAGATTCTGCCGCAGAGACCGATATGAACGTGGTGATGACCGAAGACGGGCGCATCATCGAGGTGCAGGGTACCGCCGAGGGCGAGCCGTTTACCCACGAAGAGCTGCTGGAGCTGCTGGCGCTGGCCCGGGGGGGCATCGAATCCATTATTGCGACGCAGAAGGCGGCGTTAGAAAATTGATATTAAGGGCGACGCGGTCGCCCTTTTTTTTGTCCAGAGAGTGTAGAGAGGAGCGAGTCCATGAAACCGTATCAGCGCCAGTTTATTGAATTTGCGCTTAACAAGCAGGTACTGAAGTTTGGCGAATTTACGCTGAAATCCGGGCGTAAGAGCCCCTATTTCTTTAACGCCGGGCTGTTTAATACCGGGCGCGATCTGGCACTGTTGGGCCGCTTCTACGCCGAAGCGCTGGTGGATTCCGCCATCGACTTCGACCTGCTGTTCGGGCCGGCCTACAAGGGCATCCCGATTGCTACCACCACCGCCGTGGCGCTGGCCGAGCACCACGAGCGCGACGTGCCCTACTGCTTTAACCGCAAAGAGGCGAAGGACCACGGCGAGGGCGGCAGCCTGGTCGGCAGCCCGCTGGAAGGTCGCATTATGCTGGTGGATGACGTGATCACCGCCGGTACGGCCATTCGCGAGTCGATGGAGATTATCCAGGCCCACGGCGCGACGCTGGCGGGCGTGCTTATCTCTCTGGACCGCCAGGAGCGCGGCCGGGGCGAGATCTCCGCCATTCAGGAAGTGGAGCGCGACTACGGCTGTAAGGTGATCTCTATCATCACCCTCAAGGACCTGATTGCTTACCTGGAAGAGAAGCCGGAGATGGCCGACCACCTGGCGGCGGTGCGGGCCTATCGCGAAGCGTTTGGCGTATAAAAACGAAACCGGGCGGACGCCCGGTTTTTCTTACTGCAGCTGCGCGGCGACCAGCGGCCAGCGGATCTCAAAATCAGCCGTCGGGCTGTACCTGAACTCGCTGCGCACGAAGCGCGACAGCATGCCCTCGCAGAAGGCCAGCAGCTGGCTTGCCAGCAGATTTTCGTCGGTGCTGTAGCCCTCGCCTTCGCGCATCTTCTTCTCGCGCAGCACCTGGCGCAGCTGGGCCTCAATGCGCTCGAACAGCTGGTTGATGCGCCCCTGCAGCCTGTCCTGCTCAAACATCAGCGCGTGGCCGGTGAGAATGCGGGTCAGGCCGGGATTGCGTTCACCGAAGCCGAGGATCAGCTGCACAATGAGCCGCAGGCGGGCAACAGTGTCCTTTTCATCCTTTAAAATCAGGTTGATGCGGGTGATCAGGCTATCTTCGATAAACTCGATCAGGCTGTCGAACATCCTGGTTTTACTGGGAAAATGACGATACAGCGCCGCTTCGGAAACGCCAACTGAAGCCGCCAGTTTGGCGGTGGTAATGCGTTGACTGCCATCGCTGGATTCAAGCATCAGTGCCAGAGATTGAAGTATTTCTTCGCGACGATTCCGTTTCGCAGTTTGTTTTTCTGCCATGTTTTAAAATACCCCTGAAATAAACGCGCATCAGACGGGCACCCGCACTGCGACCGCAACTGCCGTGTTGCGATGCGTTTTTACTTATTACGCAGTGGGGTACTCAGCAGGGCGAGTTATTTACGCCCTGAATGGCCGAAGCCGCCTTCGCCACGGTCAGTGGCGTCAAACTCTTCTACCAGATTAAATTCCGCCTGCACCACCGGGACGAAGACCATCTGCGCGATGCGCTCGCCCGGTTCGATGGTGAAGCTCTGCTGGCCGCGGTTCCAGACGGAAACCATCAGCTGGCCCTGGTAGTCGGAATCAATCAGGCCCACAAGGTTACCCAGCACGACGCCGTGCTTGTGGCCCAGGCCCGAGCGCGGCAGGATGACCGCCGCAAGCGACGCGTCAGCGATATGAATAGCCAGTCCGGTCGGCAGCAGCGTGGTTGCGCCCGGGGCCAGCTCAACGGCGTCATCAAGACACGCTCGCAGGTCAAGTCCGGCAGAGCCGGAGGTGGCATAGGTCGGCAGCGGGAACTGCTCACCCACGCGCGGGTCCAGAATCTTAACGTCGATTTTTTTCATCATAACGGGTAACGATCTCGTTCAGTAGTTGTTGGCCAAGGAGCGCCTTCTGCGTAAGCGGTAGGACTTTATCTCCCTCCTGCCAGAAAAGATGCAGTGCATTGCTGTCACTGTTAAAGCCCTGATTTTGCTGCGATACGTCGTTAGCGCAAATCAGATCAAGGTTTTTGCGGGCTCGTTTTTGCCGGGCATATTCTTCCACATTATTTGTTTCTGCGGCAAACCCTACGACATAGGGGCGCTGCGCTTTTAGTGCGGCAACGCCGGCAACGATATCCGGATTTTTTACCATTTTCAGCGTTAATTCATCGCCTTGCTTTTTGATTTTTTCATCAGCAATGGCCGCGGCGCGGTAGTCGGCGACGGCGGCGCAGCCGATAAAAATGTGCTGCTGCCGGGCGTGGGCCTGGACGGTGGCCTCCATTTCCAGAGCGGTGGTGACGTCAATACGCTGGACGAAGGGCGGCGTGGGCAGGCTGACCGGGCCGCTGACCAGCGTCACCTTTGCCCCGCGCTGTGCGGCGGCGGCGGCAATGGCAAAGCCCATTTTACCGGAGCTGTGGTTGGTGATGTAGCGCACCGGATCGAGCGGCTCCCGGGTCGGGCCTGCGGTAATCATGATACTGAGATGTTGCAGGTCTTTGACAGGCGAAAAGTGGCCTGCCGCCATCTCCACGATGGTGAGCGGATCGAGCATGCGCCCCGGGCCGATATCGCCGCAGGCCTGGCTGCCGCTGTCGGGGCCCCACAGCTCGATGCCGCGCCCGGCGAGGGTGGCAAGGTTATGCTGAGTGGCCGCCGCGCGGTACATCTGCTGATTCATGGCGGGCACAACGGCGATGGGCGATGGCGTGGCGAGGCAGATGGTGGAGACCAGATCGTTAGCCATACCCGCGGCGACGCGGGCGATAAGGTCGGCGGTGGCGGGGGCGAGGATCACCAGATCCGCCCACTTGCCGAGCTCAATGTGGCCCATCGCCGCTTCGGCGGCCGGGTCGAGCAGGCTATCCGAAACCGAATAGCCGGAAACGGCCTGCAGGCTGAGGGGCGTGATAAAGGCTTTTGCCGCCTCGGTCATGGCGACGCGCACCTCGGCGCCGCGTTCGCGCAGGCGACGCACCAGTTCCGGCGTTTTGTAGGCGGCAATGCCGCCGCTGACGCCGAGGACGATTTTTTTACCCGCCAGACTGATCATGATTCTTTCCCGTGGAGTACATCAGAATGTGCCCATTTTATCACATTAGCCCTGCTGTCGTGCTGCAATGCGCAATTCACTTTGCGAGCCTCTGCGCAGGGACGGTATCGCACAGTCGCCTCGTCCACGCCCGTAGCGCACAATGGGCGGCGGAAGAGGAGCGGAATATGGAGACTGCACAACGGATGTTGCCGCGGGAAAAAATGCAGCACCACGGCATCGGCGCACTGTCGGACGCCGAACTGCTGGCGCTGTTTTTGCGCACCGGTACGCGCGGTATGGATTTACTCACCTTTGCCGAGCGGTTGCTGCAGCGCTTCGGCTCCCTGCGGGGGCTGCTGCAGGCGCCGGAGGAGGAGCTAAAAAGCGTTGAAGGCATCGGCATCGCGAAATATGCCCAACTGAAGGGCATCACCGAGCTGGCGCGCCGCTCTTTTAGCCTGCAACTGCTGGAGGAGGACCCGATTCGCACCCCGGACGCTACCCGGGATTTTCTGCACAGCCAGTTTTGCGACGAAGAGCGGGAGATCTTTATCGTTATTTTTCTCGATAGCCAGAATCGGGTCATCAGGCACAGCCGGATGTTTGCCGGCACGCTGAGCTACGTCGAGGTACATCCCCGGGAAATCGTGCGCGAAGCGATAAAAGTCAATGCGGCGGCGCTGATCCTTGCGCACAATCATCCATCGGGGAGTGCCGAACCCAGTAAAGCCGATCGCCTGGTCACCGAAAAAGTGATAAAAAGCTGCGACTTCATGGAGATAAAAGTGCTCGACCACCTGGTGATTGGCCAGGGTGAGATAGTCTCCTTCGCCGAGCGCGGCTGGATTTAGCCCCTGACGGGACAGGTTCTGAGCGATCCATCGGGATCTTTGTCTGTTCGGGACTTGAGCGGACCGCTCAGGCAGCGTATACTACGCCACCTTTGAGAATCTCGGGTTTGGCAATTGGGCCTGGCTGTACGAGTTCACTAAGAACCGTCAAACCAGGCTGTAGCAGCCTGACGAGGCGCCAATACCCTATACGAAGCTCGAGCTAATTTGATTTTTGGAGAATAGACATGTCCCGAGTCTGCCAAGTAACTGGCAAGCGTCCGGTGACCGGTAATAACCGTTCCCACGCACTGAACGCGACCAAACGCCGTTTCCTGCCGAACCTGCACTCTCACCGTTTCTGGGTTGAGAGCGAGAAGCGTTTTGTCACCCTGCGCGTATCTGCTAAAGGTATGCGTGTTATCGATAAGAAAGGCATTGATGCGGTCCTGACCGACATGCGTGCCCGTGGCGAAAAGTACTAAGTACTTAAGAGGAAAAAGTCATGGCTAAAGGTATTCGTGAGAAAATCAAGCTGGTTTCTTCTGCTGGTACTGGTCACTTCTACACCACCACGAAGAACAAGCGTACTAAGCCGGAAAAACTGGAACTGAAAAAGTTCGATCCAGTTGTCCGTCAGCACGTGCTGTACAAAGAAGCTAAAATCAAATAATTTTAGTTTTCTTGCGCAAAAAACCTCGCTCCGGCGGGGTTTTTTGTTTTCTGGCCGTCCCCATAATAACGATATCTGTCTGCAGCCGGAGTCGATATGCCTGAATTACCTGAAGTTGAAACCAGCCGCCGCGGCATTGAGCCGCACCTGGTTGGCGAGACTATCCTTCACGCCGTTGTGCGCAACGGGCGCCTGCGCTGGCCGGTATCGGCCGAAATTCACAGCCTCAGCGACAAGCCGGTGCTCAGCGTGCAGCGGCGCGCCAAGTACCTGCTGCTGGAGCTGCCGGACGGCTGGATAATCATTCATCTCGGCATGTCGGGCAGTCTGCGCATTCTGACCGAAGAGCTTCCGCCGGAGAAGCACGACCACGTCGACCTGGTGATGAGCAACGGCAAGGTGCTGCGCTACACCGATCCTAGGCGCTTTGGCGCCTGGCTGTGGACCCGTGAGCTGGAGGGGCACAACGTCCTGGCGCACCTCGGCCCGGAGCCGCTGAGCGATGCCTTTAATGCGGAGTACCTGCGCGAGAAGAGCGCGAAGAAGAAGACGGCCATTAAGCCCTGGCTGATGGATAACAAGCTGGTGGTGGGCGTGGGCAACATCTATGCCAGCGAGTCGCTGTTTGCCGCCGGGATCCATCCCGACAGGCTGGCGTCATCGCTGTCGGCCGAGGAGTCGGCGCTGCTGGTGCAGGCCATTAAGGCCGTGCTGCTGCGCTCGATTGAGCAGGGCGGCACCACCCTGAAGGATTTTCTGCAAAGCGACGGTAAGCCGGGCTACTTTGCTCAGGAGCTGCAGGTCTACGGTCGAAAAGGTGAACCCTGCCGGGTATGCGGGACGCCGATTGTCGCCAGCAAGCACGCGCAGCGGGCGACCTTCTACTGCCGGCAGTGTCAGAAGTAGACGCTAGCGCAGCTTCTCCAGCAGCGCCTGGTGCACCGCGGGCGGCAGGAAATGACTGACGTCGCCCGCGTGGCGCGCCACCTCTTTAACCAGCGACGATGAGATAAACGACCACTCCTTCGACGGCATCAGGAAGACGCTCTCAAGTGATGGCAGCAGATGACGGTTCATGTGCGCCAGCTGCATCTCGTACTCAAAGTCCGCCACCGCGCGCAGGCCGCGGATCAGAATATTGGCCTGCTGGTCGCGGGCAAAATTGGCCATCAGATCGCTGAAGCCTATCACCTTCACGTTTTTCAGGTGGGACGTCGCCTGACGGGCAAGTTCGACGCGCTCATCGAGGCTGAACATCGGCTTTTTGCCGGGGCTGGCGGCAATCGCCAGCAGCACTTCGTCAAACATGGCGCAGGAGCGGGTCACGATATCGAGATGCCCGTTGGTTATCGGATCAAAGGTACCCGGATAAATTGCCCGCTTTTGCATATCAGACCTTAGTGTGATTTAGGGGGAAGATACGGTTCCAGTAACTGTAGCAGACGCTGCAGGGCGCCCTGGTTCTGATAGAGCACCTCAACGGCGTGGCGTCCATAGAAGCTACGATAATCCGCGTCGGTGAGCAGCGAGTCTACCTCTTTTACCAGCGACGGGGCATCGGTAACGGTGATAAGCCCGCTCGCCTGGCTCAGGCGCGTGCAAATATCTTTGAAGTTAAACGTGTGCGGCCCCATCAGCACCGGAATGGCGTGCGCCGCGGGCTCCAGCGGGTTGTGGCCGCCGCGTTCGACCAGCGAGCCGCCGACAAAGGCGAGATCGGCAATGCCGTACAGCAGCATCAGCTCACCCATCGTATCGCCGATAACCACCTGAGTGCCGGAGGAAGGCACTTCGCCGGAGGAGCGTGTGATAAAGCTCAGCCCGGCCTTGCGCACCAGGTCGGCGGCATCCGGGAAGCGTTCAGGGTGGCGCGGCACCAGGATCAGCAGCAGATCGGGATGCTGTTTAAGCAGGGTTTGGTGCGCATCGAGAATAATGCTCTCTTCACCGTCGTGGGTGCTGGTGGCAATCCACACCGGACGGCGCGGCGCCCACTGGCGGCGCAGGGTTACGGCTTTCGCCGCCAGCTGCGGCGTGACGGAGATATCGAACTTCAGGCTACCGGTGACTTTCACCTGGCTGCGCTTGGCGCCGAGCGCGATGAAGCGCTCGCCGTCCTCTTCATTCTGGGCGGCGATAAGCGTAATGCGCTGAAGCAGGGTGCGGACGAATTTACCGAGCTTCGCGTAGCCTTTGGCCGAACGCGCGGAGAGGCGGGCGTTGGCAATCACCAGCGGAATATGGCGTTGGTGCAGGCTGCCAATCAGGTTCGGCCACAGCTCGGTTTCCATGATCAGCACAAGCTTAGGATCGACCCGGTTAAGGAAGCGGTTGAGCGCATCCGGCAGATCGTAGGGCAGATAAACGTGCTGAACGTCGTTGCCGAAGGCGGACTGGACGCGCTCCGAACCGGTCGGCGTCATGGTGGTGACGGTAATGGGCAGGTCCGGGTAGCGGTGGCGCAGGGCGCGCACCAGCGGAATGGCCGCCAGCGTTTCGCCGACCGACACCGAGTGCAGCATAATGCCGCCGGGCTTCAGAGGATGGCGGTAAAAGCCGTAGCGTTCGCCCCAGCGTTTCCGATAGGCCGGTGCCTTACGTCCGCGTACCCAAAGCCGTATCCAGATCAGCGGCTGAATAAGGTAGAGCAGGGCGGTGTAAAGCAATTCGAGCATATGTAGATAACTGACTTAGGAATGTGCTGGGGATTCTATGTATTTAGCCAGGGCTTTGCCATTACTTTTCCCGGATTTGACTGAAATAGCGCGTAATCGGCTGAAAGTTGCCATAGGGCCACAGTTTTTTTGTATTTTTATTCGATTTATTGATTTTCGTCGTTGTGTGATAGAGGTTAGCCTGCGCTCTGCGGGTTGAGGCTTTCCTTTATTAGGATTATCTTGCTGATTTAATGTGTAAAACACAGGATGATGGCTAAAGTTTATTCGGGTCGGCTTGGATACAAAGAAGTGCTACACTAGCGCGTTAAAGCAAGTGCGGTATTCGCGGACGGGTAGCTGTTGAGCCCGGGGCGGTAGCGTGCTTTTTCTGCTGCATTCCTGACGGACAATCTCAACAAAAGAGTCGCTTGTGGATAAGCCATTTCGAAAAATTTTGGTTATAAAAATGCGCTTTCATGGGGATATGTTACTGACAACCCCGGTGATCAGTACGCTGAAGCAAAATTATCCCGAGGCCAGGGTCGATGTCCTGCTTTATGAAGACACGATGCCTATTTTGTCTGAAAACCCCGAAATCCATACGCTTTACGGCATTAAGAATAAGAAAGCGTCGACGGGAGAAAAAGTCTCCAACTTCCTTCATCTGATCAAGGTGTTGCGGAAAAATAAATACGATCTGATCGTCAATCTGGCCGATCAGTGGATGGTCGCTATCCTCGTCCGCCTCCTCAATGTGCCGGTAAAACTCTCTCAGTCCTTCAGGCACCGCCAGTCCGCGTTCTGGAAGAACAGCTTCACGCTGCTGGCGCCGCTGGAAGGTGGCAATGTGGTAGAGAGCAATCTCTCGGTACTGGCGCCGCTGCGGCCAAAGACCCTCGTGGCGCGCACCACCATGAGCTACCCGGCTGCCGCGCAGGCGCGGGTGCGCGGCCTGCTTGATGACGCGGGTGTGGGCCAGCGCTACGTGGTGATCCAGCCGACCGCACGGCAAATTTTTAAGTGCTGGAACAACGAAAAATTCTCCGAAGTGATTGACGCCCTGCACGAGCGCGGCCTGCAGGTGGTGCTCACCTCCGGCCCCGGCGCCGACGATCTGGCCTGCGTTAATGCTATTGCCGGCGGCTGCCGCCGGGCACCGGTGACGGCGCTTGCCGGTAAGCTGACCTTCCCGGAGCTGGGAGCGCTGATTGCTGGCGCCCGGCTGTTTATCGGCGTCGACTCGGCCCCGGCGCATATCGCCGCCGCCGTAGATACGCCGCTGGTGAGCTTGTTTGGCGCCACCGACCACCGCTTCTGGCGTCCGTGGTCGCAGAAAATGATCCAGTTCTGGGCCGGGGACTATCGGCCGATGCCGGCCCGGGAACAGCGCGATCGCAACGAAATGTACCTCTCTGCGATCCCGGCCAGCGACGTTATCGCCGCCGTTGATAAGCTGCTGGCAGAGTATCCGGGAGCCTCAGCATGATCGTCGCCTTCTGCCTCTATAAATATTTTCCGTTTGGCGGGCTGCAGCGCGATTTTATGCGCATTGCCAGGACCGTTGCCGCCCGCGGCCACCGCGTGCGCGTTTACGCCTGGTCGTGGGAGGGCGAGCGTCCCGGGGACTTTGACATCATCGACGTTCCGGTCGCCTCCCGCACTAACCACGGGCGCGGCGCGGAGTATCACGCCTGGGTGCAGGCGCATCTGGGCGAGCATCCGGCGGATCGGGTTGTCGGCTTCAATAAGATGCCGGGGCTGGACGTCTACTACGCGGCCGACGTCTGCTACGCCGAGAAGGTTGCCCGCGAAAAGGGCTTCTTCTACCGGCTGACGCCGCGCTATCGCCACTTCGCCGCCTTTGAGCGCGCAACCTTTGCGCGGGGGCTGCCCACGCAGCTGCTGATGCTGACCGACCGGCAGATTGCCGATTTTCAGAAGCACTACCAGACCGAGGCCGAGCGCTTTCACATTCTGCCGCCCGGCATCTATCCGGACCGCAAATACAGCCAGCAGATCCCCGACGCGCGGGAGATCTACCGGCAGAAAAACGGCATCATGCCGCGCCAGCACCTGCTGCTGCAGGTCGGCTCAGACTTTACCCGCAAGGGCGTCGACCGCTCCATCCGGGCGCTGGCCGCCCTGCCGGAGAGCGTCCGCCGCGACGCGCTGCTGTGCGTCGTCGGCCAGGACAGGCCGAAAAAGTTTGCCGCGCTGGCGGAGAAGCTGGGCGTTAAAGGCAACGTGCAGTTCTTCGCCGGCCGCGACGACGTGGCCGAGCTGATGGCCGCAGCCGACCTGCTGCTGCACCCCGCCTATCAGGAAGCGGCGGGCATCGTGCTGCTGGAGGCGGTTACCGCGGGTCTGCCGGTGCTGACCACGGCGGTGTGCGGCTACGCGCACTACATCGCCGACGCTAACTGCGGCGAGGTGATTACCGAACCCTTCCGCCAGGAAGCGCTGAATGAGGTATTGCGCAGGGCGCTAACCCAGCCGGCGCTGCGCGAAGCCTGGGCGGAGAACGCCCGCTACTACGCGGATACGCAGGATTTATACAGTCTGCCGGAACGAGCGGCGGATCTCATAACAGGTGATGTTGATGGTTGAGCTCAAAGAGCCTTTTGCCACCCTGTGGCGCGGCAAAGACGCCTTCGAAGAGGTGAAAAAGCTGGACGGCGAGGTCTTCAGAGAGCTGGAGACGCGGCGCACCCTGCGCTTTGAGGCGGCGGGAAAAAGTTACTTTCTCAAGTGGCACAAAGGCACTACGGCAAAAGAGATAGCCAAAAACCTGCTGTCGCTGCGCACGCCGGTGCTGGGCGCCGACCGCGAGTGGCACGCTATTCACCGGCTGCGGGATCTGGGCGTTGATACTATGCGCGGCGTCGGCTTTGGGGCGAAAGGCCTCAATCCGCTGACCCGGACCTCTTTTATCATTACCGAAGATCTGACGCCGACCGTGAGCCTGGAAGACTACTGCGCGGACTGGGCGACCAATCCGCCGGACGTGCGCGTTAAGCGGATGATTATCCGCCGGGTTGCCGGGATGGTGCGCAGGATGCACGCCGGCGGCATTAACCACCGCGACTGCTACATCTGCCACTTCCTGCTGCACCTGCCGTTCAGCGGTCGCGAAGAAGATCTGAAGATCTCGGTAATCGACCTGCACCGGGCGCAGATCCGCGCGAAGGTTCCGCGCCGCTGGCGCGATAAAGACTTGATTGGACTCTACTTTTCTTCTCTGAATATCGGGCTGACCCGGCGGGATATCTGGCGGTTTATGAAAGTTTACTTTGCTATGCCGCTGAGGGAGGCGATTGCCCGGGAGCGCCCTCTGCTGGCGCAGGCGGCGCAGAGAGCCGCAAAAATCAAAGAACGCACGATACGAAAATCGCTGTAAGCCCGGAGATCTGCCATGAGTTATCAGTATCTGCCCGCTGATGAGATGATAAAAAGCACCCGCGTTTACGGCGGACAGCCCTCGTCGGCGGAGACACCGCTGCACGTTGCCTGGGGCATTGACCAGAACTTTTTGTTTGGCTGCGGCGTGTCTATCACCTCGATTCTGCAGCACAATCCCGCGATGGCGTTCGTCTTTCACGTTTTCATTGACGCCGTCTCTGATGCAGACGCGCGGCGGTTTGCCGAACTGGCGGATCGCTATCAGACGACCGTTGAGATCCATATCGTCAACTGCGAGCGGCTGAAGGCGTTTCCGACCACTAAAAATTGGTCGGTGGCGATGTATTTCCGCTTTGTCATCGGCGATTACTTTATCGGCCGCCAGGAGAAGATCCTCTATCTGGACGCCGATATCGTCTGCAAGGGCGATATTCGCGGCCTGGCGGAGGCCGATCTTATGGACTGCGTCGCGGGTGCCGTCGCCGAGCGCGATGCGGCATGGTGGGCTATTCGCGCCGACAGCCTGGACTGCCCGGCGCTGGCGCAGGGCTACTTTAACTCCGGCGTACTGCTGATCGATATCCGCCGCTGGCAGTCAGAGCACGTCTCGGGTAAAGCGATGGAGATGCTCTCAGATAGCGCCATCACTCGCCGCCTGAGCTATATGGATCAGGATATCCTCAATATGATCCTGTTGGGCAAGGTCCGGTTCCTGGACGGGAAGTACAATACTCAGTTCAGTCTTAACTATGAGCTGAAGCCGCGCTTCGTTAGCCCCATCACCACAGAAACGGTGCTGATCCATTACGTTGGTCCTACCAAGCCGTGGCACGCCTGGGCCTGTTATCCCAGCGCGCAGCCTTTTATGGCGGCGAAAGCGGCCTCGCCCTGGCAGGCGGTGCCGCTGATGAAGCCGGGCAATTCCAACTATGCCCGCTACTGCGCCAAACATAACTTTAAACAGCGCAGGCCGCTGGCCGGCGTGCTTAATTATCTCTATTACTTTTATCTGAAAATAGTGAAATAGGTTTCGCGAGCGTTCGCCCTGCAGGCGTCTCTGGTGATAGATAAACTCAAAAAGCAAACTGATATTATGATTACAAGTACAAGGTACCGCGGTTTTTCGTTCTACTACAAAGATAACGACAAAAAGTATAAAGAGATTTTTGATCAGGTTCTCGCCTATAACTTCAAAACTATCAAAGTATTGCGTAACATTGATGATACCAAGGTGTCATTGATTGAGACCAAGTACGGGCGCTATGTTTTTAAGGTGTTTGCACCCAAAACCAAGCGCAATGAGCGGTTCTTTAAATCCTTTGTCAAAGGCGATTACTATAAAAACCTGATAGTCGAAACCGATCGCGTGCGCAGCACCGGGCTGATGTTCCCCAATGATTTCTACTTCCTCGCCGAGCGTAAGATCTTTAACTACGCCAGCGTGTTCATTATGCTGATTGAGTACATTGAAGGCGTTGAGTTGAATGATATGGATGTCGTCCCTGATGACGTGCGGGCTGAGATCAAGTCATCGATGGAAAAACTTCACGCGCTCAATATGCTTTCCGGCGATCCCCACCGCGGCAACTTCATCGTCAGCAAAGAGGGCGTGCGCATTATCGACCTGTCGGGTAAAAGCAGTACCGCAGACCGCAAGGCGCGAGACCGAATGGCGATGGAGCGGCATTTGGGGATCCCCAACGAGATCAAAGATTTTGGCTACTATTCGGTGATATATAAAACCCGCTGGCGTAAGTTCCTTAAGCGGATCAAGGGCAAAAAATAGTGATGCAAGGTAATGATAAGACGAGTTCAGTAGCGATTAAATCGGTTGGCAAAAGTATTGCCCAGCTCCGTAAATTTAAGCGAATTTAAAATGAATACTGTTACCTACATTAGCGAAAATGATGTTAGTCATCTCATTGCCAATAAAACCTCGCCCGACGCTATTATTTTTCTATCCGGCCCAACGTCGAAAAACACGCCTTTAGCCATCTTGCGCCAAAGCGACGTTATTGCAGTCAATGGCTCCGCCGCGTATTTACTGGCGAATAATATTCAGCCTTATATGTACGTGCTGACAGATGTTCGCTTTTTGAAAAGCCGCCGCGATGACTTCTACCGGTTCAGCAAAGGTAGTCGCTTCACCATCGTCAACAATGATGTTTATGAGAAAGCCTCTGTAGAGGATCAGCATTATATTTTAAATCATTGCTATGTGATGCGCTCTTTTTATAAGCGAGAAAAGGGCGGGGTCATGAAGAAGCTTAAGTTTACGCTACTTGGTGCCAGGCACAAGGATCTGCTGATGTCGGTGCCCTTCTCCAGAAAGGGGCGGCTGGTTGGGTTCTGCAAGGATATCACCCTTGGCTATTGCTCATGCCACACCGTGGCCTTTGCGGCAATCCAGATCGCCTATTCATTAAAATATTCGCGGATCATCTGCTCAGGGCTCGATTTAACGGGCGGTTGTACGCGGTTCTATCATGAAGGTAACGATGCGCTGCCTTCAGAGTTGAGTCGTGATTTATTGAAAATACTGCCTTTTTTTAGATTTATGCGAGAAAAGGTCAGCGATATTAATATTTACAATTTATCTGACGACACGGCTGTATCGTATGACATTATTCCGTTTATAACAACGGCGGAAGTTTAAAAAATTCCGTTAATAGGCGTGACTTTAATAAATTGCGGTTAATATAAATTTTGAGGTAAGTATGAGCAGAAGTGCTGCACCTGGCGCCAGCCTGTCGGGAAGTGAAGCGTACGGTTGGTTGTCGCTGTGGAACAGAGGTATTGTCGCACTCTATTTTATTTTATATTTTCTTGATGGCGTTACACGTTATAAACATCTGGCAGCCGGGTTGATGTACATCACTGCATTAGTCTATATCTGCAAATATAATAAAAAGCTATTGGCTATCTTTAAAAATAATCTAAGTTTAGCGCTTGCTGTTATAACGCTGGTGACGATCTATTCAATATTTATCTCACCGGATACGCACTACAGTATTAAAAAAGCAGCGAACAGCATTTTTGAGCAACTGGTGCTTGTCTCAGTAGTCATTCCAATTATTCTTCACCGCGAGAGCCAGGAGCGAATAGCCCGGTTATTTATCTTCTCGCTGATTGTGGCGATACTGCCAATCGCCGTGATAGATATTAAGCAGTATATTACGGAGTATCATAACGGTATCCTGCCGTTTACCGAGTATGAACACCGCTATCGTTCTGACGCCTTTATTTTCATGTCGCTGGCGTTACTTAATTTATGGCTGGCACCCGGCAGGTTAAATAAGACTATTTTTGTTGCACTATTTTTCCTGACCGGTTTTATGATCCTCGGCACGCTGCAGCGCGGAACCTGGCTGGCGATTTTAGTGCCCGCCGTCGTCTGGGTTATTGTGAAAAGAGAGTGGCGCCTGACGCTGTTTGTGGTGGCGATAACCGCCGTCGGCGCCCTGAGCTATTATGCGGTCAGCCAGGTCTATTTCCCTTCGCATAAGCTGCTGCTGGCGCATAAGTTGCAGCAGACGGACAGCAGCCACCGATTTGGTAACGGCACCCAGGGCGCGGCGTTTGATCAGGTCATGCAAAATCCAATAAAAGGCCACGGCTTTGGCGATGATATCTACCTGCGCGGCTACGCCAGCAATTTGGATACGCATCCCAACTGGTTTTTTAGAGAGCCCATTGGGCCGCATAATATCACCCTGGATATCTGGTATTCCGCCGGCATTGCCGGGGTTGCTGCGCTCTGGTATCTGCTTATCTCTCTCGCGCAAACCGCGCTTAAGGGCTACAGAAAATCTTCCGACGGCATCGTGAAGCAGGCGTGGCTGACTATCTTGATTATTCTGTTAGGGGATTTTGTCGTCCGCGGCCTGTTTGAAACCGTGAGCCTGAAGAATGCGGCACTGCTGATAGGTATCGCGCTGATTCTGAAATTCAGCGCAGAAAAAGGCGCGGTGAAAAGCGCATAGTCCGCTGCTCGTCGATTAAAAAAGCCACTTCACAGTGGCTTTTTTTCTTTAGCGTTCCAGCAGGTCAAACACCGCCTGCGCCGTCAGGTTATTAAGATCCCCCCCCGGCGCCCGGCACACCACCTGATTCTTCCCGTACCCGCCAATCAGTCCCGGATCCGTCGGCCCGTAAAGCGTGACGTTCGGGCGGTCCAGCGCGGCGGTCAGATGGCTCAGCCCGGTATCCACCGACACCACGAACTTCGCCCCGGCAAGCTCCCTCGCCACGCCCTCCAGGCTCATCTTCGGCAGCACCTCGACGTAATCAAACCCCTCCGCCAGCCTCTTAGCGCGCGCCTCTTCGTGCGGCGCGCCCCAGGGCAGCTTAATCGTTATCCCCGACGCGCCCAGCAGGGCAATCAGTTCGCGCCAGCCCGCCTCCGTCCAGTGCTTGTCGTCGCGGGTGGTGGCGTGGAGGAAGACCGCGTACTGCCCGGCATCTGCATTGAGATGACTGAGGAAATGCTGCGCGATGGCGTAGTCGCCCTGGGTTGCCGGCTTGGCATAGCCGAGGCTTCTGGCGAACAGCTCCCGGGTGCGCTCCACCGCGTGCTGCTGCTTAGCGATATGGTGGCGGCGATTATAAAACAGGCTCGCCAGCGGCTCGCGGGCGGTCTGCCAGTCCATGCCGTGCTTCACGCCGTGGGCCAGCCGGGTAACCAGCGCCGCGCTCTTTACCAGCCCCTGGGCGTCGATGACGGCGTCATACCGCTGCGCCTGTACCGCCCGGCGGAAGGCGCGGCGCTCGGCTTTAATCGGCGCAGAGAACCACGCCTTGCGCCAGCGGCGGATAGCCACCGGGATAACGCGGTCAACCGCGTCGTGCCAGGCAGGGATCTGGGCGAAGCCCTCTTCCACCGCCCAGTCAAAGCGGACGCCCGGTATTGCCCGCGCGGCATCGGTCAGCGCCGGCAGCGTGTGCAGCACGTCGCCCATCGAGGAGGTTTTTACGATCAGTACCCGCATCCGTCAGGCGTCCTCGTCCAGCAGCAGCTGATTGAGGGTCTCCAGCACCTGTGCCGGGGTAATGTCGATCAGGCTCTGGTGATAGCCTTCGTCGCCATCGCCCTTGCGCACGCGGTGATAGCCGCTGATCAGGCGAATGACTCTGGCTTTTTTCGACAGCGGCGGGGTGAAATCCGGGCTGCTCGGACCGTAGAGCGCCACCAGCGGGCGGTTCAGCGCGGCGGCGACGTGCATCAGGCCGGAGTCGTTGGTGACCACCGCCTTACAGGCGGCAATCAGCACCACCGCCTGCTCCAGCTGGGTCTCCCCGGCCAGGTTGCGGCACCAGGGCTGCTGCTCCGGGCTCAGCGCAGTGAGGATCTCGTTGCCGGCGTCGTGGTCTTTGGCCGAGCCGAACAGCACCACCTGGTAACCCTCATCAATTAGCTGCTTCGCCAGTTCGGCGTAGTGGTAGTGCGGCCAGCGCTTGGCCGGGCCAAACTCGGCCCCGGGGCAGAAGCCGATGATCGGACGCTCGTTCGATAGCGCGAAGGTGGCGGTCATCTGCATCTTCTCGCTTTCGGTCACCTGCAGCTGCGGCCACAGCAGCGGCTGCGGCAGATCGTTGGCCGACTCCATCGCGCCCTTATCGAAGGCCAGCGCTACGTAACGCTCGACCATCAGCGGCCAGGCGGCTTTGTCCAGCACCCGGGCGTCGTTGAGCACGCCGTAGCGCATTTCGCCGCGCCAGCCGGTGCGCAGGGGAATGCCCGCAAAGAAGGGCACCAGCGCAGATTTAAAGGAGTTTGGCAGCACGTAGGCGCGGTCGTAGCGCTTCTCGCGCAGGCTGTGGCCGAGCCTGCGCCGCTCGCCGATCTCAAGCGCTCCGTGGCCCAGCGGCATCGGGATCGCCTCGTTGACTTCCGGCATCCGCGACAGCAGCGGACGGCACCACGCGGGCGCCATCACGTCAATTACGGCCTGGGGAAAGCGCGCCCTGAGCGTGCGATAGAGACTCTGCGACATCATCATGTCGCCTACCCATGACGGGCCAACCACCAGAATCTTCATGATTATGCGTCGCGGTTCAGCCAGGCCATATACTCCGCTACGCCTTCGGCAACGGTCTTAAACGGCTTGTCGTAGCCGGCGGCGCGCAGGTTGGTCAGGTCCGCCTGAGTAAACGCCTGGTAGCGGCCCTTGAGCTTCTCCGGGAACGGAATGTACTCGATGCTGCCTTTTTTGTGGAAGGCGAGAGTGGCGTCGGCCACCGCCTGGAAGGACTCCGCCCGGCCGGTGCCGAGGTTGAAGATGCCGGAGACGCCGTTTTCGAGGAACCACAGGTTTACCGCCGCCACGTCGCCAACGTAGACGAAGTCGCGCTTAAAGCCGTCGCTGCCTTCAAACAGCTTCGGGCTTTCGCCGTTGTTGAGCTGGGTGTTGAGGTGGAACGCCACGCTCGCCATGCTGCCCTTGTGGCCTTCGCGCGGGCCGTAGACGTTGAAGTAGCGGAAGCCGACGATCTGCGAGTCCGCTTCCGGCAGGATCTGGCGCACGTATTCGTCAAACAGGAACTTAGAGTAGCCGTAGACGTTCAGCGGCTGCTCGTACTCGCGGGATTCAATAAAGTCGGAGGTGCGTCCGCCGTAAGTGGCGGCGGAAGAGGCGTACAGGAACGGAATTTCGCGCTCCAGGCAGTAGTGCAGCAGCTCTTTGGAGTACTGATAGTTGTTGTCCATCATGTACTTGCCGTCCCACTCGGTGGTGGAGGAGCAGGCGCCTTCGTGGAAAACCGCCTCGATATCGCCAAAATCTTCCCCGGCCATAATCTGAATCAGGAAATCTTCCTTATCCATGTAGTCGGCGATATTCAGATCCACCAGGTTGACGAATTTGGTGCCGTCTTTCAGGTTGTCGACCACCAGAATGTCGGTGATGCCCTTGTCATTCAGCGCTTTAACGATATTGCTGCCAATAAAGCCCGCGCCGCCGGTAACGATGATCATAACGATAGCCCTTGAGAGTGGATGGCCGGGACTATCCCGGACGCTAATGCTGAATATCATATCATTACATTGCTGAGGCTTCAGCCATTCACCGACTGGCCGCAGGGGTACACGTGATTTATGCTGCAAAACGGGAATCCTGTGCTGCGTCATCTCGTACAGAGGCGAGGCATTGGGTAAGATGTGCCAAATTTTGCCGAATCTGGAGAATTGCAATGCGTGGTGATTTTTACAAGCAGTTGAACAGCGATCTCGACACCGCCCGGGCGGAAGGGTTGTTTAAAGAGGAACGCATTATTACCTCCGCGCAGCAGGCGGATATCGTGGTCGGTGACGGCAGCCGCGTCATCAACTTCTGCGCCAACAACTACCTTGGCCTGGCTAACCACCCCGATCTTATCGCCGCTGCGAAGGCCGGCATGGACAGCCACGGCTTCGGCATGGCCTCGGTGCGCTTTATCTGCGGCACCCAGGACAGCCACAAGCAGCTTGAACAGAAACTGGCCGACTTCCTCGGCATGGAAGACGCCATTCTTTACTCCTCCTGCTTTGACGCCAACGGCGGCCTGTTTGAGACTCTGCTCGGCCCGGAAGACGCGATTATTTCCGATGCGCTCAACCACGCCTCAATCATCGACGGCGTGCGCCTGTGCAAGGCGAAGCGCTTTCGCTACGCCAACAACGATATGCAGGAGCTGGAGGCGCGCCTGAAAGAGGCCCGCGAGGCCGGCGCCCGCCACGTGCTGATCGCCACCGACGGCGTGTTCTCGATGGACGGCGTGATCGCCAACCTGAAGGGCGTTTGCGACCTGGCCGATAAATACGATGCGCTGGTGATGGTCGATGACTCCCACGCCGTCGGCTTCGTCGGCGACAACGGCCGCGGCTCCCACGAATACTGCGACGTCATGGGCCGGGTCGACATCATTACCGGCACCCTCGGCAAAGCGCTCGGCGGCGCCTCCGGCGGCTACACCGCGGCCCGCAAAGAGGTGGTCGAGTGGCTGCGCCAGCGCTCGCGCCCGTATCTCTTCTCCAACTCGCTGGCGCCGGCCATCGTTGCCGCCTCGATCAAAGTGCTGGAGATGGTGGAAGCGGGCAGCGAACTGCGCGATCGCCTGTGGGCCAACGCCCGCCTGTTCCGCGAAAAAATGAGCGCCGCAGGCTTTACCCTCGCCGGGGCCGACCACGCCATCATCCCGGTGATGCTGGGCGAGGCTACCGTGGCGCAGGAATTTGCCCGCGAGCTGCAGAAAGAGGGCATTTACGTGACCGGCTTCTTCTATCCGGTGGTGCCGAAGGGCCAGGCGCGCATCCGTACCCAGATGTCCGCCGCCCACACTCCGGAGCAGATCGAGCGCGCGGTCGCCGCGTTTATTCGTATTGGTAAGCAACTGGGCGTGATTGCCTGAGGATCGTGAGATGAAAGCATTATCCAAGCTGAAGGCCGAAGAAGGCATCTGGATGACCGACGTCCCGGTGCCGGAGGTTGGCCACAATGACCTGCTGATTAAAATTCGCAAAACCGCCATCTGCGGCACCGACGTCCACATCTACAACTGGGATGACTGGTCGCAGAAGACGATTCCGGTGCCGATGGTCGTGGGCCACGAGTACGTGGGTGAAGTGGTCGGCATCGGCCAGGAAGTGAAAGGCTTTAGCATCGGCGACCGCGTTTCCGGCGAAGGGCACATTACCTGCGGGCACTGCCGCAACTGCCGCGCCGGGCGCACCCACCTGTGCCGCAATACCGTTGGCGTCGGCGTGAATCGCCCCGGCTGCTTTGCCGAATATCTGGCGATCCCGGCGTTTAACGCCTTTAAAATCCCGGACAACATCTCCGACGATCTGGCCTCTATCTTTGACCCGTTCGGCAACGCCGTGCACACCGCGCTCTCTTTTGATCTGGTGGGCGAGGACGTGCTGGTGTCCGGCGCCGGTCCGATCGGCGTGATGGCGGCGGCGGTGGCGAAGCACGTCGGCGCCCGTAACGTGGTGATCACCGACGTGAACGAATACCGCCTGGATCTCGCGCGCAAAATGGGCGTCACCCGCGCGGTCAACGTCGCCAGCGAAAGCCTGACCGACGTGATGGCCGACCTGGGCATGACCGAAGGCTTTGACGTCGGGCTGGAGATGTCCGGTGCCCCGGCGGCCTTCCGCACCATGCTCGATACCATGAACCACGGCGGGCGTATTGCGATGCTCGGTATTCCGCCGTCGGAGATGGCCATCGACTGGACCAAAGTCATCTTTAAGGGACTGTTTATTAAAGGTGTCTATGGCCGGGAAATGTTTGAAACCTGGTATAAAATGGCCGCCCTGATCCAGTCCGGGCTCGACCTGACGCCGATCATTACGCACCATTTCGGCATTGATGATTTCCAGAAGGGCTTTGACGCGATGCGCTCGGGGCAGTCCGGGAAGGTCATTCTTAGCTGGTAAGAAAAAGGGCACCTTGCGGTGCCCTGCTTTCTTAGAGCGCCTGCTCCCGGGTTTCGTGGGTCAACAGCAGGGCAATAAGCGTCAGCACCGCCATGGAGGCCAGGTAGTACCCGACGTAGGCCAGGCCGTAGTTGCCGGTCAGCCACGCGGCGATGTAGGGCGCGACCGACGCGCCGAGAATGGACGCGACGTTATACGAGAACGAGGCCCCGGTGTAGCGCACTTCCGTTGGAAACAGCTCCGGCAGCAGGGCGCCCATCGGGCCAAAGGTCAGCCCCATCAGGCTCAGGCCAATCAGCAGGAAGGCCATAATCAGCGTCGGGTTACCGGAGCCGAGCAGCGGCTGGAAGACGAACAGGCCAAACAGAATGATCAGCGTAGTGATGGTTATCATGCTCTTGCGGCGGCCGAAGCGGTCCGCCAGCACGCCGGCAATCGGCACCATCACGCCAAAACCAATCACCGCCATCATCAGCATCCACAGCACTTCATTGCGCGGCAGGCCGAGGCCAACCGGCAGCGGCGCGGTGCTGTAGGTCATCGAATAGACGGTCATGATGTAAAACAGCGTATAGGTCGCCAGCATAATGAAGGTGCCGAGAATGGTCAGGCGCAGATGCTTGCTCAGCAGGGTGCCCAGCGGCACTTTCACCTGTTTTTTCGCCGCCGCCACTTTGGCAAACACCGGCGTTTCGTGCAGCGAGACGCGCACGTACAGGCCGATGATCACCAGTACCGCGGAGAAGATAAACGGCACGCGCCAGCCCCAGCTCATAAACTGTTCGTCGGTCAGCAGCCAGGAGAGCAGCAGGAAGGTGCCGTTGGCGAAGAAGAAGCCGATGGGCGGCCCCGAGCTGCGGGAAGGAGCCGTACAGGGCGCGCTTTTTCGCCGGCGCGTTTTCCGTCGCCAGCAGCGCCGCGCCGCCCCATTCGCCGCCGAGGCCCAGGCCCTGGCCGAAGCGCGCCAGCGCCAGCAGCAGCGGCGCCATGATGCCGATACTCTGGTAGCCCGGCAGCAGGCCGATAACCACCGTCGAGATGCCCATCGTCAGCAGCGAGGCCACCAGCGTCACCTTGCGCCCCACGCGGTCGCCGAAGTGGCCGAACAGCGCCGAGCCAATCGGCCGCGCGACGAAGGCGATGGCAAATGTCGCCAGCGACTGCAGGGTCGCGGCGGCGGCGTCGCCCTGGGGAAAGAAGATGTGCGGGAAGACGATAACCGCGGCGGTGGCGTAAATGTAGAAGTCAAAAAACTCGATAGCGGTGCCGATAAGCGAGGCGACAACCACTTTATTGCGGGAGTTGACCGGCGCGGCATCCTGGGGCGTATCGAGCGTTGTGGCGGCAGTTTGCATAATAATAATTTCTTATTTTTGGACAAGCGAACCGCCATATTAGGCACAGCAAAAGCGACATTTCAATGTGTAACAAAGGGGCTTTCAGTATAAAAAAGAGGCAAAAAGCGAATAATTTGTGCTCCTGCGATTTCACTTCTATGAAATGCTTCACAGAAAAGATACGTTGGCAGATAAAACCAGTTGTTGGTTAAATAAAAGTTACCAACTGGTTTTATCTGCTGAAAGCGCGCGGCGGCTTAGTCAGTTATGCGAACGTCCCGGCATCTGAGGATCGTCTTTATACTCGGCGGTGGCGATCCAGGCGGCGCAGAACAGGGTCAGGCGGGCGAAGAAGTAGAAAAACGCCATCAGGCCGAGCACCGAGCCAAACGCCGCGCCGGAGGGCGACTTCATCAGCGACGGCAGAGTCCAGGTCATGACGATTTTGATCACCTCAAAGCCGATGGCGGCAATAAAGGTGCCGCGCACCAGCGCTTTCTTGCGCGGGCGGTGGCGGGGCAGGCGCCAGAAGATCCAGAAGAACAGCAGGTAGTTGGCGAAAATCGAGATAACGAGGCCAATCAGTCGCCAGGCGGGCTTCAGCCACTCGATGCTGTTCAGGTGCAGGGCGTTAATAATCGTCTGCTGGGCCGCGCCGGCGGCAGAGGTGATAGAGAGGGTGATCACCAGCGCCACCAGCAGACCGGTCAGCGAGATGAAGTCGCGAAAATACTTCACCCAGATCTTCTCCTGGTCCTGGGGCGTGCGCTCCCAGACGTCCCGAGACTGGGCGCGGATCGCCTCGCGCAGGTTGCCCATCCAGTTGAGTCCCGAGTAGAGCGCCACCAGCAGGCCGACGATCCCGACGGTGGTGCGCTGCTGTACGGCGGTATTGATCGTGCCTTTGAGGGTGGAGGCCAGCGTCGGATCGCTGACGTTATTCAAAATTTTATCGAAGATATCCTGCAGCAGCGTCGGGTGCGAGGCCAGCACGAAACCGGCGGCGGCAAAAGAGACCATCAGGATCGGGATCATCGACAGAAACGAGAAGTAGGTTATCGCCGCGCCGAACTGGTTGCCGAGGCGGTCATTAAAGCGCTCGACCGCGCGGATCAGGTGGGCGATGGCCGGCTGACGCTGTACCTTCTGCGCGGTGCCGGTTGCCGCCTTCAGCGCATCGCTGGCCTTTTGCGTCACCTTTGACGGGGTGCTATCGTCGGTATCCATTTTTCTGACTGGCTCATACTCCAGGTCCTGGGTCGGACGTTTTGCCTCATTATCCTGCGTCATCAGGTGATTTTCCCTTTATTTTCACAACGTAAATCTCAGTATAGCCTAAGGCCTACGCCGGTCTGGTTTCGTCCACAGCGCCTTTCAGTCGCGCCGTCAGCCACGCCATAAACAGGTGGACCCGGCGGGAGAGGCCGCGTCCCGGCGGATAAACCAGGGTAACCGGCAGCGGGGCGGCCCGGTACTGGGGCAGGATCTCTATCAGCCTGCCGTCGCGCAGCGCCGCTTTTACGCCGGCGCGCGGCGTCTGAATAATGCCCAGCCCGGCGATACAGGCGCTATGGTAAGTTTCCGCGCAGCTGACGGTCAACACGCCGCCGGTCTGGATGCGGCGACTATCGCCGTTAATACTGAGCGCGAAGCCCTGCGCTTCATCGTTCGCCAGGCGGATCAGCGCGTGGTCGGCGAGGCACTCCAGAGTCTGCGGATAGCCGAAGCGCGCCAGGTAGTCGGGGCTGGCGCAGTTAATCACGGTCAGCTTTCCGATGCTGCGGGCGGCGAGGCCCCCCTGCGGGTATTCGCCGACCCGCAGGGCGCAGTCAAACCCTTCCCGCACCACATCGACGGGGCGCTCGCTGCTGCTCAGCTCCAGCGCAATGCCGGGGTAGAGCTGCAAAAAGGCGGAGAGGTGGGGCAGCACCAGCGCGCTGGCGACCCAGGCGGGCATATCGACCCGCAACCGGCCGCTGACGCTGGCGGCATCCTCCCTGAACATCGTATTCAGCTCGTCGAGGTTAGCCAGCAGGTCTTTTGCCCGCTCGTAGTAAACCATGCCCTCATCGGTGAGCTGTACCCGGCGGGTCGTGCGGTGCAGCAGGCGCACGCCCAGCGAGGCCTCCAGAGCCTGAATTTGCCGCGATACGCTGGCCTTCGGCTGATCCTGCGCCTGCGCCGCCAGCGAAAAGCTCTCCAGATCCGCCACCTGGAGAAACAGTTTCATTGCGTGAATTTTATCCATCGACAGCTCCCTTTGTTGTTTTTTCTGGGATAGTTAAGCCATCATGATGCTGTTTGTTGATTGTATAGCAGTCAATAGTGGTCCTGGCACCGTCTTTATGACCGTCCGGGTGGATAATTGAGAATGGGAACGACTATTTTTCGGATTTTTTGTGCCGATATTCACGGGCCAGCAGGCCAAACAGCCAGTCGTTGCGCCACTCACCCGCCAGCCGGTAGCTTTCGCGAAGCTCCCCCTCCAGGCGAAAGCCGGCCTTCTCCAGCACCCTGCGCGACGCCGCGTTGCCGGCGGTGACCGTCGCCGTCAGGCGGCGCAGCCCGCCCTCGCAAAAGGCGTAGTCGCACAGCGCCCGCAGGGACTCGCCGCCGTAGCCCTGCCCCTGCGCCGCCCGGCGGAACAGAAACCCGGCCTCCGCGCAGTCCGGCTCGCGGTGAACGTAGCCCGTGACGCCAAGCCGCGCTCCGCTGCCGCGCTCCCGCACCACCAGGCACAGCCAGTGCGCCGCGCCGGGTGACCAGGCGGGCAGGCGGCTGTCGAATGCGGCGCGGATTTCATCTTCTCCACGGGGATCGCTGACGTAGCGCATGACCTCCGGGTCCTGCTGGAGCGCGAGAAAAAAGGGCCAGTCTGCCTCGCACAGCGGGCTGCAGGTCAGGCGGGGCGTTATCAGGGTCGTCATCGCATTTCTCACTTTTACGGATGGATAAAAAGAGAACCGTTGCAGTAATCTACGCTAACTCACTAAAAATAAAAACAAACCCTACTTTATTCAGGCCTGAGCCTGACGCGGCAAAAGGAAGCGAGATGTCCACAGCAGGGCAAGATGCAGTGCCGGAACTGGCGCGTTACCTGGAGGTGATTCACCGCGCGGCGGCGGCGCTTCTGGCGCGTCTGAACGTCCACGTCGCCGAGGTAAGCGATCTGCACCAGTTTCTTGACGGTCTCGAGCAGGCCCGCCTCAGCCTCGGCGGCTGGGGCCGCGTCGCCCGGCGTCTGAATATGAGTGATGCCGAACTGAGCGAGCTGACGCTGCGCCTGCGCCTCCTCCGCCAGACGGTTGCCGGACGCGAACAGGAGGCCAGTGACAATCAGCGCATTGCCGCTCTGCGCCTGCTGGTGATGCTGGAGCAGGTGTCCGGGCTGACGTTTACCTCTCTGCCGGGCGATGCTGCGGCCATTCGCTATCAGGCCCGGCAGCAGATGCGGACCCTTACCCTGATGCTGGAGGCGCTGGTGACGCGCGCCTGGCCAGATGTCACCCGCTTTCATAATTATCTCAAGCTGCATTTTGGTCCCGACCGCGTGCGCCGCTGGCTGTCGAAGAGCGAGGGCGAGGGCATTATCTCCGGGATGCGCTTTAGCGAGCTGGCGCTGCTGGTGGTGGATAAAAAGCTGTTTGCCCGCCACTACGCGCGACTGTTTAACTCGGCGGCAGCGCTGACGCTGCTGGTTGAACAGCGGGCGACGCTGCACGCCTTCCTGGAGTCGTGCCGCCCGCTGCGCAATGCCATCCTCGCCGGGCGTCCGCTGTCGGCGGCGGAGGGCAGGCTGCTGGATCTCTATTTTCAGCAGATCGCCGGTCCGGTGCAGCGCGCCTGCCGGGAAGGGCGGACAGGGGTCGATCCGCAGGCGCTCGGCCGCGCCGATGACGCCGCACTGGCGGCCTGGTGGGCGCGGGCGGTTCGCCGGGCGGAGAGCCTCGGTGAGGATACGCTGCCCGTGGGTGAGAGCATCGACCCATCCAGACAGGGGGAACAGCGTACGCCGCAGGCCCGGGACAGGCTGATGGCGCGCGGGCTGTGGGGACTGGTGGGCGCGGGGGCGCGGGCTAGCTTCGGCGGCGGGGCCGGGCTTATCGGCGCCAGCGCGGCGCCGGAACAGGCCCCGACCGCCGCCGCCCCGGTGTCGTCCGCAGGCGCCGCGCCCGAGCGTCCCTCTGCCCGCGAGACGCTCAGCCGCCGCGGCGTTTCGTGGGACGCCAACGCCCTGCGCGCGGCCATCGACCGTAACGATGTTGGCATCGTACGCCTGTTTTTACAGGGCGGCATGACCTGGCGGCTGGCGTGGACCGAGCTGGCGCTGGCCGCAGGCAGCGACGAGGTGCTCGGGCTGCTGCTGCGCTACCGGCTGCAGATGGATGAGCCCAAACCCTGCCGCCGCTTTATCAATACCCTGAGTCACGCGATGGCGAGCGGTGCGGCCCTCACGGCGATGCGCAAAACCTATCTGCAGACCTTTTGCACCACCGAACCGGTGGTGCAGCGCCAGCGCTACAGCCTGGATCAGGCGCGGCAGCGGGCGGCGGCGGCGCCGAATGACGAGAATAAAAAATGGCTGACGATACAGTCAGCCATTTATGAGGAGATTGAGTAGCGGCTACGGCTCGCCGTAGAGGCCAATCAGTCTGCGCACTACGCCGTTGGTCCAGCCGAAGCCGTCCTGCAGCGGATACTCGCCGCCGCCGCCCTCGCGGGGGGTGCTGCAGGCGATATGGTACTTCTCAATCAGCTTGTGGTTCTGCTGGTAGAACGCATTCACCATGTTCAGCCAGCTGCGGGCGATTTCGTTGCCCAGCGCATCGTTGCCGTACAGCTTGAAGCCCTGGACCGCCATCCACTGCAGCGGCGCCCAGCCGTTGGGAAAGTCCCACTGTTCGCCGCTGTCGTATTCGGTTGCCAGAATACCGCCGGGGGTCAGCAGCCGGGTGCGGATAGCGGTATCCAGCCTGTCGGCCTGCTCGTGGGTCGCCAGGCCCACGTACAGCGGCACTACGCTGGCGGCGGAAAACAGCGCCATCTGCTCGCGTCGCCAGTCGTAGTCGCGGTAGCAGCCCTGCTCATCGTCCCACAGGTAGCGGGTCACCGCTGACCGGCGTTCGCTGGCCTTAACGCGAAACTCCGCCTCGACTTCACGGTCGCCGTTAAGAGCGGAGATATTGGCGATAGTGTTTTCCAGCTTATACATAAAGGCGTTGAGATCCACCGGTACAAACTGGGTGGTGCGGATGCTCGCCAGCCGGTTGCAGTCCCGCAGCCAGCGGGAGGAGTAGTCCCAGCCGGACTCGGCCCCGGCGCGCAGGTCGCGGTAGACCTCATTGGCCGGGCGACCGGAGCGGCGCGCGGTTTCCACATCCTCAAACCAGGATTCGTCGCGGGGGGTATCGCGATCGTCCCAGTAGCGGTTGAGCAGCGATCCGTCCGGCATTCTGACTACCCGGCGATAGGCCTGGTTCGGCAGCAGGGAGCCGGCGCCGTCCATCCAGAAGGCGTACTCCAGCTTCAGGTGTTCAAGATAGCGCCGGGCGCCGCGCACGCCGTCCTCTTCAAACAGCTCCACCATCAGGGCAAACACCGGCGGCTGGGAGCGGCTCAGATAATAGGTGCGGTTGCCGTTGGGCACGTGGCCGTAGCGCTCGATCATCCAGGCAAAGTTGTCCGCCATGCACTTCATCAGGTCCGTGCGGCCGCTCTCCGCCAGCCCCAGCATGGTGAAGTAGGAGTCCCAGTAGTAGGTTTCCGTAAAGCGTCCGCCGGGCACGATATAGGCCTGGGGCAGCGCCAGCAGCGAGGACCAGGGAATATGATCCTGCGGCTCGCGAGTCAGCACCGGCCACAGGTTGTCGATATGGTCCTTCAGCGAGCTGCTCGGGTCGGAAACGTAGTCGCTGTCGATATTGTCGGGCAGCCAGAAGTGGGATACCACGAATTTGCGCAGATCGAATCCCGGCTTACCCTGCAGTTTGCGGTAGCGGATCAGGATATCCAGCGGATCCATGCGCGGCGCGCAGTCGGGAAAGGTTTTGCTGTCGGTAAAAATGCGCGCAGACTGCACCGCCTCAAACAGCTCCAGATAGCGATCGGCAGGCGTCAGGGCGTCGGAGGCAGGCAGGCCTTCGATCATCTCCGGCTCCGGCTCCACCTCCAGCATTTCAACCAGCTTTAACTCGCAGGGATCCATCTGGTAATTGGGATCTCCGGTTTCGATAAGCTGGATGCCGTCGGGCGGGTGGCGTAATTTAGTGCTGAGCATACGATCGCAACCTCCGGTAGTGTCGGTATCTCGTCATTTTTAACGTAGCGCATCTTTAATCATAGCCACTCGATGGCCGGAAGATGAGTAAAATGTGCGCAAGATCACGTTTTGAGGCGATTCCGATCGCTCACCGCGACCACAGCCGCCATATCAGCCACGCCGAGCCGCCGATGCCGCACAGGGCGAGGAGCAGCGGGATCGCCGGCACGCCGAGCAGCGTCCAGTGCAGGCCCAGCAGCCACGGCGTCAGTACCAGCACGGTGGCGGCAAGTACGATGGCCAGCGCAAGCGTTGAGGCGGCGCGCTCCAGCGATTTGCCCAGCTGATTGAGGTTATCGACGTTGATATCGGCGTGCAGCCGCCCGTGGCGCAGCCGCTGCATCACCAGCCGCAGGGTCTGCGGCAGAGTATCGCCGCTGTCCAGCAGCCGGTTGCCGAGGGTGACCATGCGCCGGCGGCTGGCGAAGCGGGTATAGCGCCGCATCAGCTGCCGCCTGAGCTGCGGGCGCAGCACGGCGATAATGTCGAACTGCGGGTCCATGCGCAGCAACACGCCGTCGGCGGTGATCAGCGCCTTGAACAGCAGCACCAGGTCCGGCGGCAGCGACAGGCGGAACTCCCGCGCGGTGGCGAGCATGTCGGTCAGGGCCTTGCCCAGCTGCAGAGTGCGGCTGCCCTGGCGCTGCAGGAAGTAGTTGGCGGCCAGCTCCAGCTCGGTGATATTGAGATCGTCGCGATCGCTCCAGGCGATCAGCGCATCAACGATCCCGCCGGCGTCGCGCTCGCTGATGGCATACAGCAGCGAAAGCAGCTCGTTGCGACGGGTGTCGCTCAGGTATCCCACCATGCCGAAGTCGATAAAGCCTACCCGGTTGTCCGAAAGCGCCATGACGTTGCCGGGATGCGGATCGGCGTGATAGAGGCGGTAGTCGAACAGCATTTTGATGAATGCCTCCGCTCCTCTTCGCGCCAGCACTTTGCCATCGAGGCCGGCGGCGGCCAGCTGCTGTCCGTCCAGCGGCGCGGTGCCGCTGAGCAGCGCCTGCACCATCAGCGTCGGGCTGGTCCACGCCCAGTAAATCTCAGGGATAACGACCTGCGGATCGTCGGCGAAGTTTTGCCGCATCTTCTCGCCGTTGGCGGCTTCGTAGCAGAAGTCCAGCTCCTGCTGCAGGGCCGTCTCCAGATAGCGTACCAGCATGGCAGGGCGAAAGCGGGCGAGGGTTTCGCTCTGCTGCTCGATGCTGGCCGCCAGGAAGTGCAGCAGGCGCAGATCGGCGCGAATGACCGGCTCGATGCCCGGCCGCTGAATTTTAACCACTACCTCGTCGCCGTCGCGCAGGCGCGCGCGGTGGATCTGCGCCATCGAGCCGCTGGCAAGCGGCGCTTCATCAAACCAGGCGAAGACGTTCGCCGGGGCATCGCCGAGCGTGGCGCTGACCTGGGCTTCGAGGGCCGACCAGGGCAGGGGGCTGGCGCCGGCGTTGAGCTGTCCGAGGGCTTCCGTCCATTCGGGGGCGAGCAGATCGCTGCGCGTGGAGAGGATCTGTCCCAGCTTGACGAACGCCGGGCCCAGCTCCTCGAGCGCGGCGCACAGGCGCTGCGGCAGCGGGCGGTCGTCGCGCGAGTGGCCGTGGCTGAGCTTGTCGAGAAGGCCGGAGAGGCCCAGCGCCCGCAGCAGATCCTGCAGACCGTAGCGCACCAGGACGCCGGTTATCTCCTGAAGGCGGGCCCTGTCGCGGGCGGTGGCCATGATGGCTTTGATCATTTTGCCGGAACTCCATGTTTAGCGGGCGATCGATTTCTGCTCTGTAACGTTAGCAGCCCTTTTGCGATACGCCTATAGGGATAAATACGAGAGGCGGCGCTGAAGTTGCATGACAGCGTTCCCGGCGGCGGCTTACTCTTGGGGGAGTCCATTCCGTACAGTCAAGGAGGCAGTAATGCACTTCAGTACGCTCAATATTGTTCTGTTCGACGGCTTCGAAACTCTGGATGCCATGGGGCCTGCGGAAGTCTTTGGTTCGCTGCCGTCCTGCAGGCTGCGGTTTATCTCCCGCGAGGGCGGCCCGGTTGTCAGTACCCAGGGCGTCATCGTTCAGACCGGGATTGCCGCGCCCGGCGGTGAGGCGCTGCTGATCCCCGGCGGGCAGGGTACGCGAACGCGGGTGGACGATGAGGAATATCTTCACTGGCTGTACGGCCTGGCAAATGCGTCGAACGTCTGTATGACGGTGTGCACTGGCTCGGCGCTGCTGGCTAAAACCGGCCTGCTGGACGGCGTCAGGGCGACGACCAATAAGCGCGCCTACGGCTGGGTCACCTCCCTGCGGCAGCAGGTGCGCTGGCAGCCCCGCGCAAGGTGGGTCCACGACGGTAAGTTCTGGACGTCATCCGGGATCAGCGCCGGCATGGATATGGCGCTGGGGGCGGTGGCGGAAAATGACGGCGTGGCGCAGGCTGAAGCGCTGGCCGGGAAAATGGAGTACTGCTGGAACCGAAACCCGGATGAAGATCCGTTTGCGTGCGGCTGAGGGAGAGGCCCGGCGGTCACCGGGCCTGACTTAGCTATGAGCCAGCGGGAAACCGCTAGCGCATGGTCACAAACTCCTCCGCGCCGGTCGGGTGGATTGCGACGGTATTATCAAAGTCTTTCTTGGTAGCACCCATTTTCAGCGCGACCGCGAAGCCCTGCAGCATCTCGTCCATACCGTAGCCGATGCCGTGGATGCCGACGATCTTCTCTTCCGGCCCGACGCAGACCAGCTTCATGCGGCACGGCTGGCGGTGCGAGGTGACGGCGGTGTACATCGCGGTAAACGAGGATTTATAGACCTTTACCGCATCCTCGCCGTACTGCTCGCGGGCCGCGGGTTCGCTCAGGCCAACGGTGCCGATCGGCGGGTGGCTGAAGACCACGGTCGGAATGTTGCTGTAGTCCAGGTGCTCGTCCGGCTTGTTGTTAAACAGGCGCTCGGAGAGGCGGCGGCCTGCGGCCACCGCGACCGGGGTCAGCTCTACCGCGCCGGTGATGTTGTCGCCCACCGCGTAGATGCCCGGCACGCTGGTGTTCTGGAACTTATCGACCACGATGTGGCCGCCGTCGCGGGTTTCAACGCCCGCGGCGGCCAGGTTAATGTTGTCGGTTGACGGCTCGCGGCCGATGGCCCAGATCAGGCAATCGACGGTCTCGCTGCGACCGTCTTCCAGGGTCAGGGTCAGGCTGCCGTCGGTGTTTTTCACCACCGCTTTCGGCGTCGCGTGGGTGTGCAGGGTCGGACCTTCGGCGGCCATCACCTCCACCAGCGTTTCAACGATCAGCGGATCGAAGCTGCGCAGCGGCGCGTGCTTGCGCACGAACAGGTGCGTTTCGGCCCCGAGGCCGTTGATCACGCCCGCCAGCTCAACGGCGATATAGCCCGCGCCGACAACCGCCACGCGCTTCGGCAGGGCGGGCAGCTCGAAGAAGCCGTCGGAGTCGATGCCGTACTCCGCACCGGGGATCTGCGGATGGATCGGCCGGCCGCCGGTGGCGATCAGAATATGATCGGCGGTGATCGTCTCGCCGTTGACTTCCACGGTCTTCGCGTCGACAAAGCGGGCAAAGCCTTTAATTACGTCGACCTTATTTTTGCCCAGCACGTTATCGTACGAGGTGTGGATGCGGTCGATATAGGCGCTGCGGCTGGCGACCAGCTTGTCCCAGTCGAAGTGATTGAGGGCGGTATCGAAACCGTAATCCGGGCCGTACAGGGTGATGGCTTCACGGATCTGAGCGGCGTGCCACATCACTTTTTTCGGCACGCAGCCGACGTTAACGCAGGTGCCGCCCAGCGCTTTGGCTTCGATCAGGGCGCACTTCTGGCCGTACATCGCCGCGCGGTTAATGGAGGCGATGCCGCCGCTGCCGCCGCCGATGGCGAGGTAGTCGTAATGTTTGCTCATGTCACATCCTTAAAATCGTTAATTGCCGCGATTGTATACCCGGTATTCATCGGTTCCACCGATACCTGCAATTACTCCGGCACGACCCAACTGACGGTTGCGTGCCCGGTGCCGGACGGCACCAGCGTGCGGTGCAGCCACGGCAGAACGTTATTCATTTGCTGCTCCAGCTTCCACGGCGGGTTGATGACGATCATTCCGGAGGCGGTCATGCCCCGGCGGTCGCTGTCCGGCAGCACCGCCAGCTCAATCTGCAGGATGCGGCGAATGCCGGTCGCCTCCAGATCTTTGAGCATGCGTTTGATCTGCGCCCGCAGCACTACCGGATACCACAGGGCATAGGTGCCGGTGGCGAAGCGCTTGTAGCCTTCCGCGATGCCGGCGACCACGGCCTGATAGTCGGTTTTGATCTCGTAGGGGGGGTCGATAAGGATCAGCCCGCGACGCGACGCCGGGGGCAGCTTCGCCTTCAGCTGCTGATAGCCGTCGGCTTTCTCCACCCGCGCGCGGCTGTCTTTCTGAAACTCCGATCGCAGCAGCGGAAAATCGCTCGGATGCAGTTCGGTAAGCTGGATGCTGTCCTGCTCGCGCAGCAGCTGGCGGGCGATCAGCGGTGAGCCGGGGTAGTAGCGCAGCTGGCCGCTGCGGTTGAAGTGCTGCACGACGCTGATGTAAGGCGCCAGCTCGGCGGGCAGGTCGTCCTGCTGCCAGACGCGGGCGATGCCCTCCAGATACTCGCCGGTGCGCTCCGCGTGCTCGCCGCTCAGCTGATAGCGCCCCGCGCCCGCGTGGGTATCAAGATAGAGAAACGGCTTTTCTTTCTCTTTCATTGATTCAATGATGAGGCTCTGGACGGTATGTTTAAGGACGTCGGCGTGGTTACCGGCGTGAAAGCTGTGGCGATAGCTGAGCATGTAGCGGAGATTCCGAAATAATAAACGTTATCGACAGTTTACCGCAGATTGCCCGGCGATGCTGCCCGCCCGACTGTCATCATAGTGTCAACTGCCTGCGCTAGCGTGGCCTCAGGCAAGGTAATTGATTGAAAGGGATAATAAAATGCAGATACGAGTTTCGCTTTTAGCCGCCGCGCTGGTCTTTGCGCTGCCCGCGCTGGCAAAAGATGTGCCCCTCTCCCAGGCGGCGACGCTGGCGGCAACAGTGACGCCTGCCGCCAGCAGCCCGGATTTTACTGCCCTTGAGGCGGATTCGCTCACTGCCCTGCGCCGCGCGCTGCAGGACAAAGACGGCGCCGTGACGCGCGCGAGTCTTGAGGATGCCGGGCAGTCTGACGTTCAGGCCGACAAAGCCTGGCTCAAGGCCAGCGGCTACGATTTCCATAAAGAGGCGCGCCAGCAGGCGGGTATTGAACTGCTCTCTGGCTTCAGCGCGCTGTCGGCGCCGGTGCTGGCGGCGAATCTGGCAACGGTGACGACCATCAACCGCGACGCCGCTGCCGCCACCCGCCACCAGGCGCTGGCCGATGCGGAGGGGATCGACTTCCTCTATTTCCTCAGCGATGCGCTGGGACCGCGCCTGGGCAGGGCGTTTATTACCGCCTACGATAAGGGCGAGCTTGGCAAGGCGGCGGCGCTGATCAAGGCCAGCGAAATCGGCACCGGTAAAGCCAAAAAACACTTTCACAACGACCGGCCGTTTCTGGTGAAGGGCAACACCATCCACCTGGTTCCGGACGATACGGTGGTGAAGGATAACAAGCCCTATACCGCCGACGGCGGCTCTTTCCCCAGCGGACATACCAACACCGGCGTCACCGACGCGCTGCTGCTGGCGCAGATGATCCCGGAGCGCTACGATGCGCTGGTTACGCGCGGGGCGCGCTACGGCTACTCGCGCCTGGTACTGGGCGTTCATTATCCGCTGGACGTGATGGGCTCGCGGATGGTGGCCGAGAGCAACGTCGCGACCTTCCTGAACGATCCCGCCTACCGGGCGCTGTTTAACGAGGCGCGGGACCAACTGCGCGCGGCGCTGGCGAAGGAGTGCGGCGTTTCTCTCACCGAGTGCGCGAAGCCGGCGGGCAAAGACGATCCGTACAGCAGCCCGGCGATGAGAACGTTTTATACCTTTACCATGACCTACGATCTGCCGCGTCAGGCGGGCGGGCAGGGCGCGCTGGCGGTGCCGCAGGGCGCCGAGGTGCTGCTGGAGACCGCCCTGCCGCAACTCTCCGCCGCGCAGCGCCGGGCGCTGATGGTGAAGACGGCGCTGCCGGCGGGTTATCCGCTCTCCGGCTCGACGCCGGAGCAGCAGTTCTGGCAGCGGCTCAATCTGGTGGAGGCCCGGCGCGCTGCGAAGTGACCTTTACCGGCCGGCAGCGCGCCGGCCGGTTATTTCAGTTCCGCTCTCTCTGCCATTGAAATCCTCTACACTTAACCCCATTCTTGCTCTTATCGCTTAAGCGCCGGAGCACGCGCTCCGACATTCACTCTTTCAAAGGACCGCGCTGATGACCAATCCATTACTCACGCCTTTCGACCTGCCGCCATTTTCTGAAATCCAGCCGGAGCACGTGGTGCCTGCGGTCACTAAAGCGCTGGACGACTGCCGCGCGGCGGTAGAGCGCGCGGTGGCGCAGGGCGCGCCCTATAGCTGGGAAAATCTCTGCCAGCCGCTGGCAGAAGTGGACGACGCGCTGGGCCGCATCTTCTCGCCGGTCAGCCACCTTAACTCGGTGAAAAACAGCCCCGAGCTGCGCGAAGCCTATGAGCAGACCCTGCCGCTGCTCTCTGAATACAGTACCTGGGTCGGCCAGCACGAAGGCCTGTACCAGGCGTACCGCGATCTGCGCGACGGCGACAACTACGCCGGCCTCAATACCGCGCAGAAAAAAGCGGTCGATAACGCCCTGCGCGACTTCGAGCTGTCGGGCATCGGCCTGCCGAAAGAGAAGCAGAAGCGCTACGGCGAAATCGCCGCCCGCCTTTCTGAGCTCGGCAACCAGTACAGCAACAACGTCCTCGACGCCACCATGGGCTGGTCGAAACTGATTACCGACGAGGCCGAACTGGCGGGGATGCCGGAAAGCGCCCTGGCGGCGGCAAAGGCGCAGGCCGAGGCTAAAGAGCAGGAAGGTTACCTGCTGACCCTCGATATCCCGAGCTATCTGCCGGTAATGACCTACTGCGACAACCAGGGCCTGCGCGAAGAGATGTACCGCGCCTACGTGACCCGCGCCTCCGATCAGGGGCCGAACGCCGGCAAGTGGGACAACAGCCCGGTGATGGCGGAAATTCTTGCCCTGCGCCACGAGCTGGCCCAGCTGCTGGGCTTTGAGAGCTACGCCTTTAAGTCGCTGGCCACCAAAATGGCGGAAAACCCGCAGCAGGTGCTCGACTTCCTCACCGATCTGGCTAAGCGCGCCCGCCCGCAGGGCGAAAAAGAGCTGGCCCAGCTGCGCGCTTTCGCCAAAGCGGAGTTTGGCGCCGATGAACTGCAGCCGTGGGATATCGCCTACTACAGCGAGAAGCAGAAGCAGCACCTCTACAGCATTAGCGACGAGCAGCTGCGCCCCTATTTCCCGGAGAACAAAGCCGTTAACGGCCTGTTCGAAGTGGTTAAGCGCATTTACGGCATCACCGCCAAAGAGCGTAAAGATATCGACGTCTGGAATCCGGACGTGCGCTTCTTCGAGCTGTATGACGACAGCGGCGAGCTGCGCGGCAGCTTCTATCTCGACCTCTACGCCCGCGAGCACAAGCGCGGCGGGGCCTGGATGGACGACTGCGTCGGCCAGATGCGCAAGGCGGACGGCTCCCTGCAGAAGCCGGTGGCCTACCTGACCTGCAACTTCAACCGCCCGGTCAGCGGCAAGCCGGCGCTGTTCACCCACGATGAGGTGATTACCCTGTTCCACGAGTTCGGCCACGGTCTGCACCATATGCTGACGAAGATCGAAACCGCCGGCGTCTCCGGCATCAGCGGCGTGCCGTGGGATGCGGTTGAACTGCCGAGCCAGTTTATGGAGAACTGGTGCTGGGAGCCGGAGGCGCTGGCCTTTATCTCCGGCCACTATGAAACCGGCGAGCCGCTGCCGAAGGCGCTGCTGGATAAAATGCTGGCGGCCAAAAATTACCAGGCGGCGCTGTTTATCCTGCGCCAGCTGGAGTTCGGCCTGTTCGATTTCCGCCTGCACGCCGAGTTCAGCCCGGAGCAGGGCGCGAAGGTGCTGGAGACGCTGGCCGAAATCAAAAAACAGGTGGCCGTGGTGCCGGGGCCGAGCTGGGGCCGCTTCCCGCACGCCTTCAGCCACATCTTTGCCGGCGGCTATGCGGCGGGCTATTACAGCTACCTGTGGGCCGATGTGCTGGCGGCAGACGCCTACTCCCGCTTTGAAGAGGAGGGGATCTTTAACCGCGAAACCGGCCAGTCGTTCCTCGACAACATCTTAAGCCGCGGCGGTTCCGAAGAGCCGATGACCCTGTTCAAACGCTTCCGCGGCCGCGAGCCGCAGCTGGACGCGATGCTCGAACACTACGGCATCAAGGGCTGACGCGCTTCGTGAAAATCTGTTTGGTTGATGAATCGGGCGCCGGAGACGGCGCCTTATCCGTTCTGGCGGCCCGCTGGCGGCTGGAGCACGATGCCGACAACCCGATGGCGCTGGTGTTAACGCCGGAGCATCTGGAGCTGCGCAAGCGCGATGAGCCGAAGCTCGGCGGGATTTTCGTGGACTTTGCCGGCGGGGCGATGGCCCACCGGCGGCGGTTCGGCGGCGGGCGCGGCGAGGCGGTCGCCAAAGCGGTGGGCGTTAAAGGGGATTACCTGCCGGAGGTGGTGGACGCTACCGCCGGCCTGGGCCGCGACGCCTTCGTGCTGGCCGCCGTCGGCTGCCGGGTGCGGATGCTGGAGCGCAATCCGGTTGTCGCCGCGCTGCTCGACGACGGGCTGCGGCGCGGCTACGCCGATGCGGAGATCGGCGGCTGGCTGCGGGAGCGCCTGACGCTTATTCACGCCTCCAGCCTGACCACGCTTGCGGACATTACCCCGCGTCCGCAGGTGGTCTATCTCGATCCGATGTTTCCGCACAAGCAGAAGAGCGCGCTGGTGAAAAAAGAGATGCGGGTGTTTCAGTCGCTGGTGGGGCCGGATCTGGACGCTGACGGCCTGCTGGCGCCCGCGCGGCGGCTGGCGACGAAAAGAGTGGTGGTGAAGCGCCCCGACTATGCGCCGCCGCTGGCGGAGGTCGCTACCGCTAATGCGGTTGTGACCAAAGGTCACCGCTTCGATATCTATCCCGGCAGCGCGGAATAAATAAAAAAACCGAGGCGCAAGCCTTAATGCCGATCAGTTAAGGATCGGTTGAACGATCCAGTGATTGTGCAAAAATCCG